>Ga0126338_10000052_pt1 | contig 35915 bp, 22 predicted proteins | sample OrbCmetagenome_2_FD_92529 | JGI IMG/M metagenome (GOLD analysis project Ga0126338, IMG submission 92529) | Coral microbial communities from Petempiche,Puerto Morelos, Mexico - Orbicella C C metagenome | ecosystem: Host-associated > Invertebrates > Cnidaria > Coral | place: Petempiche,Puerto... | reverse complement strand
CAAGTTCATCTAGAGACAATTCTTTCTGAAGATATTTAGAAGTATAGATATATTGTTTGACCAGGATGATGAGCAAATCTAGCTTGCGTTTTAAAGGGTCTGACAGCACATCAGTCACGTGACATGTGTTATGAAAAGCAATTTGTTCTTTTGAAAGTATTATCTCAGTACTTTGAGAATGATTGAACCATGATATAATTTGTGAATAACGTTTTACAGACTCCTTGCAATCAATAAACGTATGTTCTATTGAATCCGCGTTAAAGCAATATATACATTTATTGTCCTCGGCGAAATGATATAGTTTAAGTTCTTTCTTCGTTACAATTGTTCTATGTAAGAAACGAAAACAAAATTGGCGAAGTTTATTGTCCTTAGTGTGGCGACATCCTTGTGAGTACTTACCAATTACACAATTAAGGATAACTTTGTCATAAATGATACGCCCCTGAGCAAGAATTGTTTCTCGAAATTCAGTAAACTTTTCTGCGAATATTTGTCTGAGCCTATTTGAACCTGCAACCGGAACAGAAATCAACAGAAACAATCTAGCTGTTCTTCTCATGCAATTGGATTTAATGTTCGTTCTAGTACTTAAGCAAATTTCACTCGCAATCCTGGATTTCCTATAACGCATAATTAAAAAGTATTTGATTGAAACGCCGTCCCACCGATTCATACTCTTCGTGCTACGCAAGGCCGTTATATTAGTAAGGAATGTCAATGTTGTCCATCAGAGACGATTCTTATCAGCTTAATTACCGCATTTAAAAATTAATCTGAATTAGTTTCGATGATTTTGCAACGTTTGACACTAGAGCGATTTTCAGTTGAGTGTAGGAAAACTAAAACTACAATAATCACTCTGGCCAGTCACAAAGGACATAGAAAGATTATCCATGATAGCAATGAAGCCCCCTCCCCGTGTAATCATGTAGCTTACGCGAAGCGCGGGAAAACGTGTTCGAGCTAGTTATGGTTGGTTTTGGTTTTACTTCTGATTGGTGCAAGTTTTTCTTAGCCAATCGCGTAGCGTAGCAATACAAAACCAAAAAAAGTGCCAATTACTTTCGACGCTCAAGTGAAAAGCGCTCTAAGCCTTAAAGGAGCTACGTCATGGCTTGCGTATCTTGAAAAGGTTAGCATAAAATTTTCAAGTTCGTCGATTGTAATCCGTGTCAATCTTCTCCATCCTTAACCATCCTTGTTCCTTTATGGTTTATTATCATCTCTTTGTTGTTTTTCTATCTTAGTAAACTATTATTTTCAGGTGTCCTTCAATATAAAGGTAATTTTGTACGTGGCCTGAACTACTCAAAATACTGTGACTGGGTTCCTTTAAGTTAATTAATGTGACTCTTTTACTTTGGCAGTGGACTTTCTTTGTCGGCCGCCAGAGGTACACGTACACCTCAACAAGACACACGTAAACGCGACAACAATCTCAACAGTAGATATGTTTGTGATCGTTGGAAAAGTCACCAAACATTGCAATACTTCATCCTTAATGGTACTGTCCTGGGAAAGCAGTGAGGCGTCTGAGCAAAACGGAGCTTTCTCCGTTAGCCAAACTCTTGATGTGGGTTCTGAAAACCTCACAATTACTCCAAAGAGGCTGTCGCCAGGTCTATACTACGTAAGATTATTCGCCGAAATGAACAAAGAGGAAGGAGCGATAAATTACGACTACGGTTTCCTTAAGGTGGTGTTACCGGACCTCGTTGCTAAGATACGAGGAGTTAGCAAAGCGGTCAAGGGTACTGGAACGATAATTTTAGACGCTACAGATTCCTATGACCCTAATGAACCCACCCTGAAGGACCAGGGCATTGTATTTACGTGGCTTTGCCGAAGAGAGGACGAAGATTTCTCGAACATGGAGTCGCTTCCGATCGACCATTCCTACGGACGAGAGAGGATTCTGGGAGGCTGCTTCGGTTATGGTGTCGGCGAGCTGAATCATACGGGACCTACAGTCAAGATTAACATAAACAAAATGATCTCGCAGAATACCTATGTGTTTATGGTTATCGTTCAGAAAGAAAACAGAAGCTCTACTGCTAATCACACGCTAAGGGTTGAGTCTTCTATTTCATTTTCTATCAGGTGAGACAGCAACGTTTAAGGCAAGTTTTCAGTAGTTGTAATCAGAAGCGCAGGGCGGTGCGAATTAGTGGCAGTTAAATCGACGGAGTCGGAAGCAGAACACCCATTCCGCTTATGGCCCCGTCGCTTATGATCTAGTGAAAACTAGATTGTCGGAGTCGCAAACAGAAGCCGAAGTAAAACCAATCACAATTAAATGCTGGATTCCAGACATCGTGATTGGTAGACTCTTCCGCTTCTGCCTCCGACTCCAACAATCTAGCTTTCACGGGATCGTAGGCGACGGAGTCGTAAGCGGTCGAGCTTATGACTCCGCTTAAGACTCCGATTTTCGATTTTCACTTGGTCGTTAGCGCTCTTGCGACTCCGACTGCGACTCCGTTTCTAGTGGAAAGTAGGCGTTAGAGAACATGGTTTGATTGACCAGGTTAAAGAAGATGCCTAGCATCTGATTAAAAAATAACAAAATTCCATAATTTTCTATTATGTGTTACTTCCCGTAACGTTTCGTTTAGAAAAAAAAGCGACCAAATTGCATCCAGGGGACTGCAAACAAAATCGCTCTAATTAATCGCTCAGATTCATAAGCTCTAGAACAGGAACTGAAATATCACCAACAGTATAGCTCACGCTAACATTCCATTTTCTATAGATGCAAAAATTTCTTTTCATTTTCATTTTCAACAGATGCAAAATTAATTGCGGTTCCAAAGTGACCGCCAATAAGCGCATGGTTATCGAGTCCACGTGCACAGGTCTGTCCTGCAAGACAATCAAGGGATATAATTGGACATTGTACATGCTCGACCCATTTAGTGTCAACGAAACGTGGCTGGCGGTCACCGACTTGGAGGATAGGATTCTTACGGAACGAGACGGTCCAAGTCTGGTATTCAAAGGAAAGTTAAACGATTGGGAAAACTCGCTACTGGATGACGCAACCTACAGACTGATAGGCGCAGTTCACCTGGATGACGACACCACGGAGGAGAGCGAGATCACGTTCAAAACCAACTCTGCGCCGTATCTTACTGATTACGACAAAGGTTGCCGCGTATCTCCTGAAGTGGGATACGCAGTGACCACAGAATTTTACGTCTACTGTGACGGATGGGATGATGAAGATTTGCCTCTAAGCTACGAGTTTAAGTAAGCCATTAGGATTGTACTTGTTTTGGTGAAAGTCCTGTTTGTCTCACTTGGTAATTTGCCCGGCCTAATGTGCAGTGACTTCTCCCCATTCCATTCCCTTAAAGGAGCTACGTCACGGTTCGCGCATCTTGAAAAGTTTAAGCTAAATTTTCAAAGTTCGTCATTTGTAATCCGTGTTTATCTTCTCCATCCTCAGCCATCCTTGTTCCTTTATGATTTATTAGTATCTATTTGGTGTTTTTCTATCTTAGTAAAGCACTGTTTTCAGATTTTCTACAATTTAACGGTAGTTTTGACCGGGGCCAAAATAACTCAAAATGCCGTGATTGGGCTCCTTTTAGAGCGGACTAAAGCTTATTGCAAGAGAGTACAATAGGAGATGTGCCATAGTCCGCGAACACCTCGGCTAAGATTTCCTTAACGCTTCCTAGGTTTCGCTTGTGAATTAGTTAATCAAGCCGGTTTGTTTTTAGTCGTGAAGAAGCGATATTTCGTAGCCAATGAACGGAAGTGGTAAAAAAGAGATTTTCAAAGAGATTTTCAACGAGACTGTTTCTTGTGTAATTCGCTATGCAGATATCACACAAACACTGGCGGTGTTGTAATGCAGAAGGGATTATCACCCAACGCTACGACCAGACTGCCTCTTGGGAATCCACTGCACGGCTATGCGATAGCTTTGGAAATTGAGATCATAGATGCGCTTGGAGCTGGGACACTGGATATTCTGGTTGTTATGGTAACAATGACCTCTTTCATTTCCAATTCAGAGATATCAAGTTTCCCTTTTAAGTGCCTTAAATTTTTTAAGTTCCATAATCACGTAGCTGAGAAACAGACCGTTATATTTTTGAGAAGTGGGTGGGGTGAGCAATTTTCCGATCAAGCTATTATTTTCAGTGTCGGTTGGTGGAAGAATTTTTATTTTCGATTTGCTTCATGTGTTTTGCTTGGTTTGCTTTGCACGATTTTCAGTTGTGTTTTTCTTTTGTACTGGAATATTTTTTGGTTATTGGCCAACCCCTGCCCCGCCAAAAAATATAATAGTCCGCACCTTACTGAGACTACACAGCACCACAAGTTTACTGGTTTTTCTCCCGTGACTGAAAATACCCTAAGTATTCCCGAACTATTTCACATTTTTTTTTCTGTCAGAGAAAGGATTTTTTTTAGCAGACTCTGGGTTGTACAAAAAACTCTTGGACTGGTGTACGTTCTAGCGGGCTTCATTTCGGCTATTTAGCTATGGAAATCGTAGTTCATATTTAACAAATTGGGTAACCGTACATTGCTTGGATGATGTTTATAGACTGCATTGGTCCAAGGTCTATTACTGTGCTCACCTCCGGATCGAGCGGTCCGGGTTGGAGTTGGAGTTGTGTTCTTGGGCAAGACACTTTACTCTCACGGTGCCTCTCTCCAGCCAGGTGTTCAAATGGGTACTGGCGAATTTAATGCTGGGGGTAACCCAGCAATGGACTAGCATCCCATTCAGGGGGGAGTAGAAATATTCATAGTCGCTTCATGCTACTGAAACCAGGATAAACTTCTGCCTGATGGGCCACTTGGCTCGTATGTAGACGTTACCTTTACCTTACCTATGTGTTATAGGTTGAAGCAATGCCAGCCGAGGACGTTTCTGGAACGTTGATGAACATTGCTAGTGGAGAGGAAAGCCCATTGGGTAATCTTCTTAAGTCAGGTGACGTGGATAAAGCTGCTACAATGGCGTACGCTGTGTTGTCCATGGTGGATACGAGTGAGGGCCAAATGGACAGCAATGACAAGAAATCTGTAAGTAAAATAATTCCCTGCTATCCCTTGTTCTTTAGAAAGAGCACTTACAATGTAACGAAGAAACAATGCGGGCCACTTTAGAAACAGAGCTTGTGAAGGAGAGTGGGATTTTCAAATAGTTATTGTTGTTTCATTCGGAAAAATGTTTTTGTTGACAAGATGATTCTGTTACTTTCACTGAAGAATCAATGGTGATTAACGTGTATCGCCATGGCGTTTTACTTAGATTAATTTGAAACGTCATAAATTTTCTAAACGAAGTTCTGCAACTTCATGTGGACAGAAATAAGCTGCGAGTCACTTCTAGTAGTTTATTTTTTTAAATCGCATTTCTCGTTAAGTAAGAAGTTATCATTCCAAATTTTTGGGGGTTCTTCAAAATCGTATTTGGTTTATTTTTTTTAGGTAGAACACTTCCGAAATTAGACTTTGGTTATTTCTTACCTGTCCATTCGTCCTTCGTTTCTAAAATGGCCCATGAGACTTTTTAGCACGCTTCTAGTGAGAATGCATTACAAGCATTTATGAAATATTTGTCACGTTTTTTTCTTGGAAAATAAAGGATTTGCATTGTTTTTTAGATCAGAAAGCTGATAATAGATATGTTACTAAGAATTAATGTAAATCCTCTATTTTAATTTGCACCCACACACCTTAAAACTGATCGGAATTAAGAATCTGCGTTTCCTTTGAACCACTTCAATCCATCAATAAAAAACGTTAGGTCGTATTCCACAGTTGACGTTCATACCAAAATCCTACCCCTAAATTTAAAAACGGAAAGCTTTGTCTTTCTGTTAGGGATATTGTAATCCAATATCTTTTCTTTTCTTTTCTCGCCCTGCTGTATTGGAACGCCATGCTTCTTCCTTTCTGGCTTTACTTTATGTTTAGCTCAGAGCGAGTTTCATTGTGATTTATACCTTCATCATCAGTTCTAACTCTCCCCTGGGAGAATAGGACCATTGACTTATCTCCTCCAATCTGCTCTGTTTCTCTGTTTCTCGCAGTGGCAAAACCCATCTTCTGCCTCTCTCCCTCCACAGTTCTCCTTTATGTCTCCTTAGGTCGACCTCTACTCCTCTTACCCTCGGGTGCTCAGGTTAGGGCAATGCGTGGGTTCGTGATTTATACCTTAGTAACATGGTATTTGATGCATTCTTGGGATGAACTATCATTCTTGTACACGTCGAGTCCCATTCTGATGTAACAGTATTCTACAGTTGTACTAATTCATTTGTGTGATTAGGTTGCGCTCTTTCTTCTTGTTCCAACCAGAATTGAACCATTCCGCTCTTCGTTCTATGGAAGTGGTGTCTAGTTGCAACTACACTTGAAATTTATTTTTGTAATTGTGTCCACGTATTCATTTCCAACGTCAACTTTTGTATAACAACCTCAGTGCCCTTTCTTTTTAGCCACTTTCTCTCTTTAGAACAGCTGCTTTAAAATGAATCGAACTCATTATTTGTCTGCAATTTACTGTCAATTGAGGGCAGGTCACTGTGCCTCTCTGATTCCATTCCTATTCCAGCCTTTTTATGAAGTTTCTTTAACTACAGGTGTAACTCGTGCCACCATACTTTTGGCTAATCAATCTTCCTCTCTTTCTTCTTCGCCCACCTTTTATTGCTCGTTCTGCACATAACATAATTACTTTCCCTAATTCAACTGAGTGCTGCCGGCATTCAATCAATTGTCTACTCCTTGAATTTCTTCTCAACAATCAACGGCCTTGATCTGATAAATTAAAAGCAATTGATTTATAAGTAATAATCCACCTAATCGGTATTATGAAAAAACATCTTAAGAATACTTTCAGAAAACGAAGGCAAATGTTGCAAAAGCTCTTGAAAGAACTATGTCTCGATAAAGGAACGTCAAAAATCTTTTGTGACACTAATTTGGCGACTTCCTTTTCCCAAGCTTTAACGGCCGTTTTGTTATTTACGATCTCTAATCCGTGAGGTAACTCTTTTGAGAAAACGTTAAATGTCATTTAAACTTAACCCTAACATAAACATAGAGCATAACTGTAATCATGCGCACTAAAAGCACGATCAGCCACGATCCGCCACAAGATCTCACGAATCACCACTCGGCACCTGGAACGAGCACTGTCAGGATCAATCACGAGTAATTATCGATAATTCTCGACCATGTTATACATCCTTTTCACACACAGATCGATGTGGTTAGAACGGTTTTGCGCTCACAGTTTAATGTCACGAAGACATCTGTCCGTAATGTAAGTATAGGGTGACTCACATACTGACGCACGTTTTTGTTTACTTTTGGTTTCTTCGTTTGTTGACACCTGTTGTTTGTATTTAACTTAACTCAGTTGTGTTGGTAATCTCACTCATTTCAGTTATTAAATTATAATAAATATTTTTGTTGTTGTTGTGGTGTGTTACTATTGTTTGTTTTGGAACAGGTTGCATCTGTGCTATTGTGTTCAGAATTGTGTTTGTTTGTAAAGACAGCTTTTCAGTTTGACAAACCTGACTCACTTTTGTCGACGACAACGACAACGACAGCTGAACAGCATTGAAAAATTTTTCCTCGGAATACTCGTTTACTGAATTCTTAGAGTTGACATGTCGGTCCTACTTCATGAAATGCTCTGTGTTTGTTAATGTACTCAGTTTCATTCACTTGTTTAATTTATGTATAATTTCTTACATCTAACTTTTGTCATGTGCATTTTGGACTGTTTGCGGTCTAGTTCCCCTCTAAAACCTGTTATAACATTTATCCAAGATGAAAGCTGCTCTCAATGCAAGGCATAATTGGCGAGATTATGGTCGTGTTCTTTTATGCGATAAAAATGTTTCTAGCCGGCGAAATATTGTCTCTTGGAATGCAACTTACTTGTGACCAACCCTAGCCAACGGTGTGCCTGCACCACTATGTTATGATGCAGGTCTACGCGGTGCTCGCTTTCATACAGAGGCTTTTTCCAGAACTGAAAATTGGTGGAATGAAAAATATTGTTGTCTGACGTTTAGTAGGTATACTTCCGTTAAATGGAGCTGGTCCGTTTTATGGAGCACTGACCTTATTCTGATTGGAAAGCGAAAAGAATCAGAAATTTAGGGGGGAATTTTTCAAAAAACGTACTAATTTCCTCTACCAAATATCGTGCGTACAATTATCACTAACGCGTATCACTCACTCTTTTCGCTTTTTCGATGAAAGGTTTTCGAGAATTTTCGAGAATTAATTTAGACGATTCCAAAGAACTATAAAAAATATTGTAAGTTCAACCACACATACGAAATAAATTGATGCAAACTTCCTTGCGATCCTCCGAGACCAGACTAAATTATTTTAATCAAAAAATTATCTTTAAACACTGATTTCAAGAATAACACCGTTAATTTAACCTTCCCAATGTTTAGATATCGATTTAAACGTTTAATATAAAGTGTTTATGAGCTAGTTATGACGTAAAAATCAAAGTCTGCGTTTGAATCTCTGGCTTCCTAAACATGGGACGAAGAATGGCCCTTAGGATTTTAACAAAAACAACCATGCTTTACCCATGGAAGTATCAAACTTAGATTTGCCGACACTCCAGACTCTAACATTTTGAACAAATCCCTTATTTTCAAATTGTTGATACGACTGCCAATTTAGTTTTGTTATTTGTGAAATTGTTTTCTGGTTTTCTTCCTTCAACACTCGTGTTCCTACTTATCGTGCCTGAGTTAAAAACAAAAGAAAATCCCGAATTTCATTTTCTGTCGTGTGAAAAACAAAGTGGGCAATAGCTTTCATCTGGATGTTCACACTGTAGGGTTTCATCCACTGGCTCAAACTTTAGACAATAAAATTGACGTAAGGCTTACTCTCTGTGAATGCAAGGGTAGAGGGCGACTATTTTACGTGACTTCATCGTGACAGGACGAGACTGTTCGAAGCAACGGCAGGAGCAACAATTGGAAGAGGTTGCTTTGAGTTCGGCGGTCGATGTGTGGTAAAAACCCAAGAAAGAACAGCTTCAGGAGGGCTCAGTGAAAGAGAGACGTTTGCCGAGATCTTAACTAACAAAGCTTTTCTTTGTTTACAGCTGAAAGACACTATAATCAACCAGATGTCCAATGTTAAAGTTACGAGCCTTGAACAGGTCACTCAGATGGCAGCGGTGGTCGCCTTGGCAACCGAGCAGAAGGACGAAATATCGCAGAATTCACAGGTTTGAACTTTTGTTACTTAAAACGGTTTACATTGAAGCTTGTCTCTAACTGGAAATTAAGATGTATAACAAACAAGCCTCGGGTAAAACAAAGGTTTCTCTACAGTTACGGAATGGAATACTCGAACACTTATAGGTTTAGTTCTTACCAACCAATCGGGAAGTTGCACAAGCACACACCCGGTCACATCATTTATCACGAAACACTTCTTGTTCACTCAACACTTTGACGGCAAACCTATTGATTGTTCGTGAATTATTTTCAATGTCATTTTTTGTCTCACGAAGTTGTCACCCTAGAGTTGGTCCTTTCTTGTTGAACTTTTAAAATTGTTAGGTGAGTGCATGTATCTACATATGACTTCTACAACGCGGCACGATTAAGTCTCGTTATTTGCGGGTAGCTACGATGTTAACAACAGATTGTTGGTTGTGAATGTTGAGATGTTGTCTTCATATTTTTATTTTGCTTCTAGGAAAACGCCGTGAACCTTCTAGAAAACACAGCAGACTTTGTTTCATCTCAGTTGAGCTCTGGCTCTACAGATCCGGGAGTCCTACAAGACGTCGGCGCCAGTCTTCTACACGGCATCTCCAACGTCATAACTGCCGCTTCTACTGGTGCACAACAAGGCGAGGAGGAAGAAGAGGAGTCAGATGAGAGTGAAGATTCCGAAAAAGAAACGGAAAAAGAAAAGAAAAAAGCTGCAAAAGGACAGGTATTAACATACATAAGAGTTGCAGAGCCTCACAACCAAGATTGGGCTATCTTTCCCGCTCTCGTTTACTCGCTGTCTCCTGCAAGAAAATGGTGTTATTTTAGCTATCTGGCCATGTTAAAGGGGTTCTGTAAATAAGAAAATTGACTGACCTAGCTTTTTTTCTGGCCGGAATAAAATGGCCGTAATAACAAGTTGACCGTATTAACGGGGTGGTCGCAAGGCGGGGTTCCAGTGTACTTTATTGACCAAGCTTCTTCGATCAAGATGGCTGGATATTGGCCTCGTTCGTTTTTGTGTGGTTATGTTTCGGGCCACAAACACGTTACAAATGAATATCTAGCCATCTTAACATGACGCAAAACAAAAAAAAAAAGAAAACTGAGAAAACGAGAAAAAAAAGTTTGGATTTGGAACTACAGTAGACGTATCTTGAACAGGGTCTGATGTTATCATCCCATCCTATTCCCTTGCGGGGAAAAGGAAAAGATGATGATGATAATATAATAATAATTATAAAATAATGGCTGTTTGCGTGAGCTTGCGGTATCTTTCTCACTCTCAGAGTAAGAAGACGGCCGAAAAGACTCTGAAGTTAATGGATAAGGTTGGCTCCAGCCTGTTAGGCACCAAAGCTGTTGGCGAGAAGCCGAGTGTGTTCAAGACCAAGTCCCTAGCCATGATGTTGGACAGACAAGTACCATCAAAGATTGGGGGCAAAAAACTCGGCGACGGGGAGGGTGACGGTGGTGTGGCACTACCATCGGCCTCTACTTTGTTTGGAGACAAGGCCGGGAGTCTTCCTTCAGTAGACTCACAGGTAAAAGCCGCGAAGAGATCAATTAATTACGTCTCTCTGTTATTGAACCGTGTCATCATGGATCATTTGATCACTATAGGGTGTCAATACGCCACCCCGGCTTTTACCTTATTTGGTTCTCCGGCTTTTACTATCTTTACTCTGTGGAAGGGGTTACCTGTTCAAGTACTTCGCTACTCGACTTGTACTGTTTACCGATTCCAAGTATTTTGGGAAGGCATCTTGTTTTAGCTGCAAGCAAGCTCTCTCCACACCTAGGCTACCTATTTTCCTGTTTCCTTGTGGGTTGTATTTTGTCATAGTTCAATTCAAATTGGCTTCAATGTGTTCAAAATAATTTTAAGGAGGCTTTTTATACACGACGAGAGGTGTTACTGCGTCTAATTGATGTAACCGCTGGTCCATCGTTAATTTGGTCCATCTTTAAACGTAAAATACCTGTTATTTCTTGCTATGAGCTTTTACTAAGACATCATTGTGTTTATTAGACGAATGTTATTGAATAATTATGAAAATGACGGCGTGACAAAATGTTTTTCCTATTCCAAGCAAGGTTGAAGTTAATAAGTTTAAGCGTGGATCTGAACTGTTACTGGACAAAAATACCAAGTATAAAGATCTGTTATTATTGAAGAACCATGTACTTTAAGCTTAAATGCTTTGCAATGATTGTGATGCTGTTCTAAACTAGTGTTACATCTGTTTGTAGATGCTTGCGTTTCAAGACAATCCTTACACCTGGGACACGAGCTCAAAAAACATCAAGTCATCAGTGATCGATTTCTCTTTGAAAACGGCTGACGGCAGTGCTTTGGAAGTCTCGGGTCTTCCAGACCCAGTGGAACTCTTCATACCTCAGAAAGAAGACACCAAAGACAAAGGTAACGAGACGGCGACTGTATACTTTGCCAAACCTAGCGACGGATCAAACAACTTCCGCTATCACAAAGTGGTGATTCCTTCAGAGAGCTCTTCTATGTTCATTGAAGTGAGGCCGGAAGAGGGAGCGTCTCTGGAAGTGTATGTCAGATACAAAACAAAACCGACAGTTACAGAGCACAGCTTTAATGTGATTATTCCCAAAATTGAGTTCTGCAACCGAACCGAAACTAGCTTTAATTGCAGCTCTAAAGCCTTCATGTTCAGCATAAGTAGCGCTCAAACTGGCCACGTGGGTGTTCACTATGTCGGGATCAGATTCCCCGGACCTGAAAGTGAGGGATCTCCGGATTTGGAGGAGGAAGTTAAGACAGCAGCTAATCGTGTAAGACGAGGGTGTGGAGGTCAAGGAGGCCGGCAGAAGCGCTCTTGTATTGGTGTCAAGGATCCACCAACCACCCCTCCCCCAACAGCTAAGATAGTAATACCGAAGTATAACGCAAGCACGGACGTTAACTACACGATGTCTGTGACTGCTACAAGTTGTTTGTACTGGTCTGAGACAAAGCAGGCGTGGACAGATTATGGCTGTAAGGTATGTAACACTGCATGGTTATTAAACGTGATATGCTGTTTCCTCAGATAACAGGCCTTGTTTGCAGTCACATACGTGAAGTCACGTATGTAAAGCATAATTCTTAGCTGAGCCAGCGATCAAATAAGGCATTTCGAGCCAGAGCAATCAACCTCAGGGTTACCTTAGACTTTCGAACATCTAAGATGGTTCTGAACACCCTCGACAGCTTGCTTTTTTAATTTGTATGTTATTGTGGTAAGTACAATTTACAATTGAAAGCCGTTTTTAAGTTTTAAGCTCTTAAAAATTAAATTAACGGTGTTTTGAGCATTGCTGTATTATCAGCATTCTAATATCAGTTAATGTGGAAGTATATATCGATCCTTTAAACTATATTTGCTGGAAAGTGCCTGAAACTGTTGCCAACCACCTTAATATGTGCAGTATTTACCATATGTGTTTAAGAAAGGCATTATTGTTTCGCGATAGGTTGGGCCCAAGACGGGAGCCGGAAATCTCCACTGTCTCTGCACTCATCTTTCTGCATTCGGTGGAGACTTGCTCGTTGCACCGAATCCCATTGATTTTGACAAGGTCTGGGCTGAGTTTGGTAATTTGGCAGAGAGTGGTAATTTTGTTGTTCTTGCCACGGTTTGTTCCATATTTGGACTGTACTTTATTGGCCTGGTATTTGCTAGGAAAGCAGACAAAAAGGACGAAATGAAGGTAGGAACGTTTAGTTCTTTTAAAGTAAAAGTAAAGTTTGTATTGGTACAAAACGTCTCATATCGACGGAGTTGGGGCCCGTTTCTCGAAGGTCCCGAAAAGCTGTAGCAAAATCTCAAACCTTTTGACTACAGAGCTGTTTTATTCACATATTCTTAATACGAACAGAGGTTCTCTTCATACAAGAAGTTTAAGGCGTATACACCTCTCTGTCTTAAAATACCGATTAACTAAAAATGGCTTTTCGGGCCCGAAAAGATTTCGGGGCTTTTGAGAAACGAGTCCCTGGTCTTGGATTTCGTAATACGAAACCTTTAGATGGGATTAGATGCCAGGAATCCCCCTGGTGTTGCTTTTGCTTTGTTTTGCATTTTGAGAGCGGTTAATAACTAATGATACAACCTCGCTTACACACGGGTGCTTAAATTTATCTGCAATAGACAATCATAAATCTAAAGTTCCTTTTTGAGTAGGTGCAATGTTTCAATTCCGAAACTGAAACTGCCGGTGTCCAAACCTTGCCAATACTAAAACAGGATGATAGTGTGTTTGTAACAATACAGTTTGTAAATGTCCGGTTGTTTTTCCTTTTAAAGTTTCAAACAAAAGGCAGCTCTACTAACGCTGCACTCGCTACATTTCCAAACTGTATTGTTTTAGCTATGTAAACTAAACGGTGTAAGCAGTCTTCACTGTAATATTACTATTTTCCTCCTTTTATTTTGTTTAGATTTTCCTATGTGTATTGCTTTTAAATTGAAAATAATAATAATAATAATAATAATAATAATAATAATAAAGTGTTTGTAACTTACGGAAGTAATATAATTTCTTATTTCAGGTGGTAGCTAATGTGTACTTGACTGAGAACACAGAGGGAGGCTACGTGTATGAAATCTCCGTTCAGACTGGAATGTGGAAGGGCTATGGAACAACTGCTAACATTGGCTTGATCATCTATGGAGAGCAAGGTGTCACCCCCTCCCTACCCCTGTCGGATCCGGAATTGAATAAGATATTCTTTGCTCGTGGGAGTATCAACAACTTTACTCTGTCTGTACCAGAGTCGCTGGGCAACTTGGTCAAGATTAAGATTTGGCATGACAACAGTGGCAAGAGCCCCGCCTGGTTCTTCCAGCAAGTACAAATTGTGGACAAACAAACTGGGGAAAAGTGGCATTTTCTGGGCAATCGCTGGCTGGCTGTGGAAAAAGGAACTGGCCAAATAGAGGTCGAACTTCAAGTTGCTGATAAAAGAGAACTTGCGGGATTTAGAAATCTATTTTACTCCAGGACCGCGCGAAGCCTGGGCGATGGTCATTTGTGGCTCTCTGTGTTCACCAGGGCTCCGCATAATACATTCACTCGTTGCCAGCGGTTAACGTGTTGCTTATCAATTTTGTTCGCCACTCTTGTAACAAACGCAATGTTTTATCAATTCGACAAAGCACCAGCAGATACTTTCCAAATCGGGCCAATCAAGTTGAGCTGGATGCAAATCAAGATTGGAATTCAAAGTAGCATTATTGCAATTCCGGTTAACGTACTAGTTGTTATGATCTTTAAGAACATTAAACACCCACTTCCGGAAGATGCTCGAGGAACCGACGGGAAAGTGCCCGGTTGTCTTCCTCATTTTTTCGTGTACGTAGGTTGGACATTGTGTTTACTCACTTCCCTAGCAGCTGGTGCCTTCACCGTATTCTACAGCTTAATGTGGGGGGCGGAGACATCAAACAGTTGGCTCACGTCAATCATGGTCTCTTTCTTTCAAGATGTCGTAATCACTCAACCCATCAAGGTGATATTGATTGCGTCCTTGCTGTCACTCATCATTAAAAAGCCTCCAGAGCAGGAGGAGGTATTTGGTTCCTCCATATCTAGAAGTGGCGGGAAGGACAGCCACGTGGCGCCGCCGCAGGGCGAGGCGCTCAGAAAAGCGCGCGAATTTCAGAAGAAAGTGTTAGAAATGTTCAGAACTATCATCGAAATGGGATTTTTCTTTATGTTTATTGCTTTTCTGATGGTCGTGTGCTACGGGAATAGAAAGACGTCCCGGTTTACGTTGACCACCGAGCTAGAGAATTTGTTTAACGGATTCGATAAGGTAAGTGTGTCTAGCAGTGTTTCTGTTGGGGAAGGTCGTCAGAGCAATGTTTATTTCTTGAAATTTTTACAAATGATAATTTAAAACCAATAGGGACTTGTAGATCGATGAACGAGGCGGAGACTGGTTACGGGTGCGACTTTTGAAACTCATTGCTCATGCTTTCGATATTCACATTTCACATCGAGTTTTTATCAACGTAGTTTTAATTTCGACTGGTTAGTGAGGGCTCTACGTTTAAATTCGAAAGTCGTATTAGACAGTTCTCAGTCTCTTACTCGTATTGCTATCTGCCATTAGCATAACGAATCGCGAATGCCGTTCGCTAATTGGCTACGTGCGTAGCATTGTGCCCTTGTTAACAAAATGATGGCCGCTTCTTGGCGTTTTCGAAGTGTCTGTGAAGAGGATTTAGATAACGTTTTCAACGACTAGTGATTTATACTAAAACAATTAGATTATTCGCTCTCGATTTCTATGCTTGAAATCTTGCATGGAAATCTCGAGTTCATAATCTAGTTGTTTATTATATTCACTCACGCTGTACTTAGCGGAGTTGGGGATTGGGGATTACGGAGGGAGGGAGGGGGTTGGAGGGGGGGAAGGGAGAAGCCAAGGATTGCGCCCAACACTCAACACCCGCAAATGTTGTCTGAGTGTAATTCGTGGCAACATAACCGATTGCCGAGTCTTCAGTTCAGTCTTAGTGATATTGTGTGATAGTTTCCAATGAAAATAGATACTTTAAAGTCAGATACAGAATCCCTAAAACGTTGTTCTTTTATCCGCAAGGTGAACAACCCAGCAGCGTTCTGGAAATGGACAAACAAAATACTAGTGCCTGGCCTGTATGATGTCACATGGTATAATGGCGAGAAGTTCGAGTACAAGGAAGGTTTTATTAGTAATAGAGAGAATTTCATGGTGGGGATGCCACGCCTTAGACAAGCTCGCATTAGACCAGGTGAGATTACCAAATGAAGGTTAATGCTTTGAAAACACCAAAACAGCTTAAAAGATTTTCTGCGTTTGTATGCTCCTCCCGTTGACCCACTTTAGTGTATCATATTTTACCTTACCTACATAAATATTCTCTACCCCAATCCTACCCTACATAGCTATTATATTGCCTATCCGCACCCGAACGCCCACCCTTTCCTATCTTACCCGCACTTCCTTACCGTACCATTCTCTCCTTAACACTAACCTATCCTACCGCACCCCGCCCTACCCTTTCCTACATGACCTTTCCCTCCCTTACCATTCCCGGGTATAGAGACATCTGCAATCACACGTTGGTGGATGGTAAAAATGTGATTTATAAAGCCATTGTTATTTAGCTATGTGGTTGTTGGTGGTAATCACTGCAGACCTTATTTATTTGTTTGATGATTGCTTCGAATATTTTTTGTGCTGAAACTCACTTGATTCCACTGCCATGTCATTTGGTTTGGAAAACAAGTTTTCATTACCTACGTAGTCTAAACATTTCTTAATTTTCCATTAATTGCAGAAGAGAGATGTGTGATGGAACCGAACCATCCGGATTTGGCTCACCAGTTCCGCCGCTGCCTGTCTGTTTACGCGGACAAAATAGCAGACTCGACCCCTTTCAATCAACCAGGTTGGCTCCCTGTAGAGAACACAAGTAAAGCGCTGTCTATGTTTGATCTGTATGACATGTGTCCCAAGCCCTGGCGTTATCGAACTGCAGATAATTTAACCACTCTCTCTGCGCAAGGACTGCAGAGCTCGTACGGTGGCGGTGGGTTCGTCGCCGACCTCGGCTACAACTCACGGTCTGCTCGGAAGGTCTTGGACACCTTGGAGAAAAATAACTGGATTAACGACTTGACAGCGGCGGTGTTCGTTGAGTTTACAGTCCACCAACCAGCAAGTGCTCTGTTTAGCGTTGTGAAATACTTGTTTGAGCGTTTGCCGACAGGCGGATACAACACCGCGACAAGTATCAAAACCTTGACACTATATGCTTCGCCCGATCCCACTTTTAAGTCGTTTTTCCAGCTCTGTCAGTTGTTGCTTATGTTAATTATCCTGTTCTTTTTCTTCGCTGAAATCGGAAAGATTTATCGTCAGAGATGCGGGTATTTCAAGCTCTTCTGGAACTGGATGGAGCTGCTACAGATCTTTGGTGCTGTCGCAGCTATTGTGATGTTCTTCTTCAAGGAAATGTACACCAGTGAGTATGTAAAACGCGTTCAGGATAATCCTTTTCAAACTTCCAGCACTGATTATATTGTGTTGTGGTCCGATCTCGAAATTTACTTGCTGGCTTTTGTTATTTTTATTGTGACAATGAAATTCCTCAGACTTATTCGATTCAATCGTCATATCTGTCAAATGACTGCCACCATACAAAGATCTCTCAATCACCTCCTGTCATTCTTCTTGGTCTTCATCGCAATCATCCTGGCTTACACTCAGCTCGGAGTTCTTGTTTTCGGAGCCAGCGTACCCGCGTACTCTTCCTTCTTTCAGTCTATGCGATCTGTCTGCCAGATGGTCCTTGGAGGTGAAACGCACTTCCACGAGCTCAAGAAGACCAGTAGAATTGTGGGACCTCTTTTTGTGTTCTGTTACATGCTGAGCATGTCCATGATCATGCTGAACATGTTCCTTGCCATACTCAACGACTCGTATGAAGAGGTCAAAGAAGTAGAGGGAGACAGTTTTGCGGATGCGGAGCTCGGGGAGTTTATGAAAACCTACTTCACCACGCGGGTCGGGTACCTTCGCAGTGAATTCACAATGTTCTTCAAGAAAATGGTACAATTTCGAGAAGCCAAGAAGAAGCCAAAAATCGAAGACATTGAAAGTTGCGTGAAAGTACCAGCGGAAAACAATCAGGATTTCTTTGTTGACGATGGTATCGAGTTAAATGAAGACAACGCTAAGCTCGCTAAACTGGTCTCAATGGAAGACCTAACTAAGAGTGAAGAAGAGTTGGCGAATGGCTTGGACGATGTCAAGCGTAGCTTATCCGATATTGGAACAGAGCTACGTCGTTCAATTTCGTTTGTTGGATCCGATTTCGACGACACAGTCGCACAAGATGCTAACTATAATGATCTCAATAGAGGCTACAAGTGCTCGTGCGAGGACAACAGTTATCCGCACTTCACTAACATCTGGGAAAGACTAGACGATCCCAGAGATCACTATCGCAGGAGAAGAACTCCAAACACGGAGCCTCTGTTAGCTGATCCTTCAGAGGATCATCCTGACGAGGTGGACGTGGGGGTAGGGGGAAGAAACAGTAACTACGGCAACTATCGGCCGTATTTCACGAGCATTTGGGAGAGACTTGTAGATCCCAGCGATCGATTCCGAGCGAGAAGGAGGACACCAAACATGGAAGCTCTTTTAGACCACCATTTTCAGGATCATCTTGCGGAAGGTGATCTGGGGGTGGGGGACGAGGGCGGAACGTTTGAAAGAGTACGGCTTGAAGAACATTCTACACCTGAAGTGATGTCGACCAGCACAACGAACAGCAATTTACTTGATGATGTGCAAGAAAGTTTCGTGTAAAGTTCTAAAGAGAGAGCTTCTGGAATACTGTCTGTTTCATACAATGAACGTCGGTAGCCCGGGTTTACAACCCTCGGAATAACGCGAAAACTTTAACAGTTAAATCAAAACAAAATAAAATTAGGAATAAAATAAATCAATTACATGATGGAAAAAAGAAAGGAAGGATAAAATCGCCGTGCAAAATGTAAATTATTGCAAAATGTAAACTTACGTTTATTTGCTTTTGTATGACTTTGGAAAACAATCAAAATGTCAGAGAGCCATCCAAGATGCTGAAAAAATGGAAGGAATTCGAAATCAAATCGTATCCCTCGCAAGTGGTCCTGATGACTAGTTGTAAAACTAGTTGTTTTTGCGTGTGCTGTTTGGCAGATACTGAGGCGTTTGGACAATTCAGGACTACCAAACAAAGTGAATGCTTGTTTTCCGTAAGTCATATAAAAGCCACGCGCAAATAATCAGTGAGTAGCGAGCTGAAGAGGTAACAGGCACAGACTGTGCGTGACTGCTCTAAATTATCTTCATAACTAACTTAAACTGAACTTTAAGAGAAGAAGTAACTTTAAAGAGTTTAAAGAAGACCAGATATAAATATATTACCCTGATCAGCATACGATTTATTTAAGATTATACATGTATCAGTGAAAAATAATTTATGTGGGCTTAAAAAATAAAGTGACTAGTCACCATAGGGTTAGTAATGAATTCCTCTACCAACATGGAATTTTCGTTTTGATTGAGATATCGTTTTATAATTACGAAAATTTTTTTGACAACCTTAAAACCATCCGTTTAAAACTTTAAGAAGAGGATTACACGTCTTGAAAAAGTGCACATCGAAATTTGATTGCTAAATTTTTGAGATGCTCCTCTTTAAAGAGTTGAAACCTGTGTTAAACACTCAAAGAGACTCTATTCGCTCCAAACGTTTTACGTCACTTTGCGTGCTAATATCTGATGACATCATCACCACATTTTTATTATACTAGTAAGTGTCTCTCAGGACTCTTTTACATTTACATATTTATTCGCCCACAATTTTATTCATCCGGACTTGATAATGGCGTTAAGCGAACGTCGAAACGTTCTCGAAAAATTTTAACTTTTTAAACTTTTAACCAGATGGCTTTAAGTTTGTCAATTTTTTTTTTGTTTTTGCAATTATTTATAGTTTCATTACGTAGCAAACCTCTTCTACGTATGTCTTTTTGAGAGTTTTAGAAACAGTGATCATAACCAGGAGCCATAATCGGGAATGGAGACCGTAGGTCTTGGAATCCGCGCGCACCTAAGATATGGGGCAATTTTGCTATTTTTAGAACAAATTGCGCCACCCGGACGACATATATCCACGCGGATCCACGCACATGTCGTGGGTCTCTCGCGTGGATTTTGTCGTGTTGCGTTATCAATTCAAATGGGGAGAGTTGCGAGATTGTCTTGCGGATTTTTCACTGCGATGGCAGAGAATAAGGCAGGGAATAAGAACTAGGGCGCTTTTGTGTAGTTTTATGCTCTGACCTAATGGGAAAGGTGAGTTTTTCAGGGTCGAAAACCAGACTTCGATTTCGCGCTGTGAATAAATGATATCTGCTCGCGCTAGTTGTACGCGTATTTGCGTTTGTTTTGACTTAACAAAGCTTATGTAAGAAAACTCTCTACTCTGGCATCGAGTTAATTTGCGAGTTTCTCAAACAATGCTTAATCATAATCAAAACTTGTTTTTGATAGCTTCTTATTGTTCCTGCTTGTTTGGCGAGTGTGCAAAAGTTTTTCAGTAAAAGGAAATTCTGACGCGCACAAGTAGTTCATTTGCATAGGGCTGCGCGTGCACCTTTAAGTCCGAGTCGGTGTTTTCAATTGTCAACAAATCTTTACAAAGATTTCATTCGTTATCTTCATGTTTTGGGCATGTGCTGAGATGCTGCAACTATTTTCACCAAGGCCAAAAGGCTACTAACCACATATGTGTTTCTTCAACATAGTGAAATTTTATTCACATATTTTCATCTAAGCTTTAAATATGTTCTCAAACATTTATCAACCTTAAACATATTTAAAAACAAATAAATCCGATCATGCCATAATGTGGCTACACACTTTGTGTAGGTCACACAACTAGATATATTGTATGAATTTGATGTACGTTTTCACACGAAAGTGCGGAAGTCCAATTTGTCCTGTTTACTCAGTTATCCATACAAACTCTTATATTACGCTTGGTTGACCTGTGGTTTTCTGACTGTACAAAACACACATCGGCGGGCGCTCTTATTCATCGACAACCGACAATTCATCGGATTTCTACACAAACAAAACCGAGCAGTATCCACAGACGTAAACTTAATGGGCCTTGATGAAACATCAAGCGTTGCTTTCAATTCAGGCGAAACCCATGCTTTTTTTAACTTTTCGGTCGCGATAGGCTGCGGCGAAATTCCCGCAAGTGTGTGACAAGAGGAGGGAAACTTTAAAGTCCATAAACGCTGCTATATCCAACTATATTCAAATAGTCTTTTGCTGTGTCATGGAAAAGCTGTTAATCTTCAACATACGTGAAATTTGTAGTGGAGTAATGTAGAGCTCTTGTAAAAGAAGCAGCGGAACACAACTTGGTCAGTGATATAAAGCGGAACATACCTAAATTCGACACTGTCCCACTTCACTCTAATTAGAGCAACTTAGGACGAAAATACTTCAGCAAAATTCCAGACATAAACGTATTGAGTTGTGGGCAGGAGCCCATTGATGGGGTCCTGGTTGTGGTCCAAAAGCATAAGAAATTTCGGAAATTTCGGACGCCTTTTCCCCCGCGCGACATCCGCAAAAATCTTTGCAGCATGTACGCACGTGTGCCGCACGCGATAGCGCAATTAGTTCAAAAAAAGCAAAATTGCCCCATATCATAGGGACAGCCCCAATACTAGAAATGGCGCCCGCTTATAGTCTCCGTCCCGGATTATAGCTCCTGATTCAAATTGATTTCTGTCGCTAGTCGCTAGGCTTCGAGGTGTTTTGTTTTCTGGATTCAAAATATTTTAGCTACCATCCGAATTGTTTTGCAGCTCGGCCAGAATTACTCCTGTCGTTGGGTTGAGAGCAATTTGGCGCTGGGTTTAAAAAGAGTTTTGCCGTGGGAACCAAAACAGGTTTCTTCGGTGGGCTAAGATTTCTTTCGTCGCTGCGTTTAGAGATGTTAGGATCGCTACAGATTAGATTAGATCACGGTAGTTTTATGTTATGTCACAATTTGACACTTCTCTACGTGTTGTTATACAAACGAAAGCAAATAACTTCTTTCTTGTTGTCATCACTGTTTTCGTTGATTCAAATTCTCAGGGGACAGACTTTGATATTTCTTTCACCCAGCGTTTTTATTCCAAGGAGGTTGTAGAATCTATCATTTTTCTTAAGGCGCCTCTACTGACAAAACGTATTTCCACGCAGACCGCCATTTAAAATTCCCAGATCAACGGCTGAAAGTTATCATAGGGACGTCAGGGGAAATAGACTTCCGTTTCCGTCTAAAACTAAAATAACTTTAGTGGAATCGACTTATCCCAGCCAACTCCCTCAATCTCCCTCTCCGTCCCGTCATTTTCTCTTGACGCGGTCCACGAAAGGGGGTCCATGGATCCAGTCCATATTTTGATGTACCCGGTCCATGGACCTGGTCCACGGAGGGGGTCCATGTTTTGTACTCTCCCCAAAAGGAGACAATGGTAAACTATTCATTCTTTTCATTCCTTTATTCCTTTACTCTCTCAGGCTACTCATCAAGATTCTGTGTTCGCTTCCTGTGGTTCCAAGCCATAGGATAGAAACTTGTCCCACCCCTACCCCCTAAATATGGGATGACAGCATTGCGTGACGAACAAATAAGGAGATTCAAGGATTCAAGCAGCAATCAATCAACAGCTGGATCACTTTGGTGCAGGGCAAAGCAAGCAACTATCTACAAATGACTTATCCGTTTTTGACTTAGATGTAGTGGCGATCACATGCACCGAAAGGTGATCACGGATTCATGGTATTCGACCGTGACCGTCAAATACGTTGACAGTTGGCGATGTACATCGGACATACTTAGTGTAAACAGAAAACAACTTTACTGCTTTATATGCGACGAATGGCGAGAGAAACACGTTAAATCGGCTTTTGGACCTGCCTTTTACAGCAAACAAGGTAAGAACATTTCGAAATTGTCGGTTCCGTGTCTATTTCAACTTAATATAGGTCAAGACACGTGGCGCATGCTAAAATATATGTCTAACCCGTAAATTGAAATTTGACGACGGAAGGTCAAATATTTCAATTTTTAACGTATTTTGAAAAGCTCTCGCGTCGCTCACAATCATTTGCCCAAAGAAATTGTGACAGGAATCTGTAGACCATCCTTCTACGATTCAACCACCAGAAGCTTAATCCATTTGAAGGTTTCGCACATGGTGAAAATTAATTATATTTACGAAGTACTTTTAAGTGAATGAATACATGTCTTCGAAATTTAATTATGTTGCACCCAAAAAGATACCGCAACATTTCCCATAATCTACCCAGTACACATTTAAAAATTGCACAAAACTATTTGAGTGTTTAAAGACTGAAGAATAATTTGGTTTTGCATGCGAGGCTCTCGAACTTGTCTAATAATGGTGCGTCAAATGACGATTTTAACGGAATTTGGTAATTTGCCTATTTCTTTGAAATAAAAGGACATTTTGCCAAAAAACTACCCAGTAGTTTTTGTCATGCCCTAGCCTATCTACCATAAAAATTTGAGCGAAATCGAATGCGATGGCGCAATGTTTTTTTTTTAAAATAGCAAAATTGTCCTATATTATAGGAAAAAGCCCCAATACTAAAAAAAGCGCGCGCTTACGATCTCCGTCCCCGATTATGGCTCCTGTCATAACCTAACAAATAAAACATTGTATTAAATTGTGACCCTCAACTGGATTTCAGTAACTTTGGCGATAATACGCGCACGATACGTTTGCACGGTAAAACAAAAGAGAAACGATTTAACACGTAACAACCGTGCCACGATGTTTCCTCATCAACATGTTCTTTTCATTTTGTTGTACGACGACATTACCAGTGAAATCTTGTTGCATGGGTAGCTGGAGAATAACATATCTATCAACCTGGAATCGCAGGCAGCAAAAATGGCGTGGTTTCAAGGTGCACGACCTGATAACGTGAGAGTCGAAAGTTGTTGTTTCCCTAGGAAGTTAGTTAGTTTTGTTCGTCCTAGGGAGTTAGTGAGTTTTGACCCACGTTACGTTACACGTTCTCCTCCAATCGGAAAACGTATTTTAGTTGGGAGGTATAACAATTATTTTTAAGCACCTATGACCAACTCTGGCGATAAAAAAGCATTCCAAGAGTGCGTTTTGCAATTTCTACGACGGCGAACTATGGAACAACGCCTAAATACCTCGTCACACAGTTGTATAGAATATCGACAGATCGACACGAAACTGGAATTAAATGCAAATTTCGCTTCTGCCTTTCGACAGTTTTATCGTCAAATCTTATCGCGGAGAAATTCAAGCTGTTCCACGTAAAAAAGTAAGGACTGCGTATGAGACAAAACCTTTTCGTACCGTGTCAAGAAAAAGTAAGCTTTTCCGTTTCAGACAGATACAAATAGGTCAAAACATAACCAAGTTAAACGGAACACGGCAACTCAGTTTTGTTTTACTTATTAAATATGCTCAGATCGACATTCTTGACACGTAAATGGTTTTATGTCAAAACCACGCGAACGTATCGTGAATGGAGAGTCAAAATTTCATCTGCTGTCCCTCGAGACGTGTCAAAAGGAGAATTTTACTTTTTTACTTTATTAACGTTCAGGGCCGGGTTGTTGAAAGCCCGACTAAGCTAACCCAGGATTAGCCAGAATTTTGATTTGAATTTTGTAACTTTTCGGTGAGGTTTTCTGTTCATGCTGTTTGTCCTTCAGCTTTGAGCTTGACTAAGCTCAAAGTACACAAAACGTAAGCAGTAAAAAACATTTTTAAGCAAGAAAAATTAATACTTCGGTTAACTTTTACTCCTGGGTTAGCGTTAACCGGGTTTCGAACAACCCGGCCCAGAACAAAAAAATAAAGATCGATTAAAATCTACCATTCCAATAACGTAACACTAGAACCTAGTGATATTCGATGTACCATGTTGTTTGTTCAGCTGAAAAGAAATAGAAGCACATGTTTATCGTATCAAATGTCCCGATACTGGATAGCGGGTCTGGATAAGGGTGACGATATCAGTTATTAACCTGAATTTTCGACGATATCAGTCCAAAAACGCGTCTTTTCTGAGCTACGTACCAGTCCCCATGTCGACACTCTGGGTAAAGTGAACAAAAAAAGCGGTAAAAGAGGTGAGGAGCTTGGTTTTCTTAAACTTCGCTTTAATGTCAAATCTATGCTGATTCTGTCTTTGTCCAAAGGATCCGAAAACGGACTACTAGGTCGTGGAGGGCCCGTAGTAGAAAGACTTACTTACATTTTTTGCTGCGAGTCTTCGTTTGTAGTCAGTTTCAAACGCCCCTAATCTTATCCATCCCTTGTTCCTATTTGGTTTTGTCGTTTCAAAATTGTTTTGTCTCAAATTTGTATACCGAGAATTGCCGATCGCATAGAAGTTTCGAGAAACATTTCGTCAGAAACAAGAAATGACGAGAAACATTACGTCAGAAACACAAAACGACTGTGTGTAGTCCTAAATCACCCCTAATCTTATCCAATTCTTGTTCCTATTTGGATTATCGCTTCCAACTTGTTTTGTCTCTATTTTGCATACCGAGAATTGCCGATCGCATAGAACTTTCGAGAAACATTAAGTCAGAAACAAGAAACGACGAGAAACTTTACGTCTAAAACAAGAAACCACTCTATGGAAAGATAATTCTCTTTAAATTCATCCTACAACGAAACATGACCGTAACAATCTACCTCGATGTATTGTTTGTTCAAAATTAGAGTTTTCTTTCGTGAATTGACTTAGTCTGTTTTAAGCTCCTTGGACAACAAGTGTAATATTAAAATTTGATCCAGATTGATTTTTTTTGGACCCTTCTGTTGTAAAACCTTGCTTTGAAACACCAAATATTTTTAAAACCAAAACTGGTTTTTGCATTTGTGTTGACTTTTGTTTTTCCCCGTCGGGAAAGGATTGGATTGGTCAACTGTTAAGTAATTGAAACTAATCGTGCGTGTCAAAGACGTGACTCCCATTGTTAACTTTGACTTGAATACGTCGGAGAGACTTCAAATAATTCGACGTTATTCATGAATAGTGTACGAGCGCAAAACAAAATTTGCGCGGACGTGCACCAGTTCCAACTTGAATGTGGACGTTTTTGTTTGCTCCTTGGAAGTTTTCAGGGCTTCATAACCTATCGGCCTATCGATCAAACAAGCTGCCTTTATCGCAGCAACTCGCTCTTTGATATCCACAACTCACGAGTTAAAAAGGAGGGAGGTGGTAAAAGGAGTTAAATATTACCCTTGCTGTTGTTTTATCGTCAATTGCTAAATTCCAAATTTTGATTGGTTAGGGTTAGGTATTTTTCGTTAGCGTGACTATCCGTCCCCCGAGTCGAGCATTGGGTTCACTAAAATATTTCTGATTCTCGACAGCAAGAAGCTTTTCGTGACTCATTTACCGCGGTTTTAATTTCATTTTCAGCCCGCGATTAAGAGTATGGGCTTCCTATGTGTATTCCTTGCTATTTTTAACCTTTTAACGTTAATCAAACGATAATTGCTCTTGTAGCGCCGAATGAATACGGCAAAATTTTCAAGTGATGAAAGCAATCATAATTGAGATGCGAAAAAATAACACCAACGAAGGTGATGTTAGCAATTACAAAGCGTCTATTAAAAGCCGGTTGCTTGGAAAAGCTTTCAATCTGGCGAAAAAATACCAGATGTCGACAGAATACGTTGAACCCGATGCCAGTTTATTTTTCCACAGTTGATTCAGAACATCAAAAATGAAGGAAGTGCGAATCAATTTACAACTTCAGATTTAGTTTCAGAACAGTGTGATCGTGATTTACTTTCTCTACAGCCAGTCGATCATCGTATAATATTTTCAATCGAAGAAAACGTCAAGAGACGGTAATAGCTCACTAATAAGGTAGAAAAACAACGGAGGGGAACTGAATAACGAGCCAAATTAAAGGAAGAAGAAAGGCTGTAATGTGGGAGCATTGCGCAAGATTGCAAACGACAGATCTTAAGGCAGCGAGTTTAGGTTCATAACCAATGACGAAGCAATGCAACTGAGAAGATCACTTCCATTGTCAAAACATTTCGGCTGTGGTTGTCGCGGCCACTTCGTGATCTTTTAGCTTAACAAAACCAGAACAGAGATCTGTTCGCGGAGAAGTAAGCTATTTTTAATTTTAATCATCAGTTCCTGAAACCTTTTGAACGTTTGAGACAAAGAAGGTCCATTCATGTAGCTTCATAGTCAAAATGTCTAGAGGCGTCTTCCGGACAAATGGCTCGATTAACCTCCCGGAGAGAGCTCTGCCCTGAGTGAAGACACCACAGATGATAACATCCAGCTTTAAGTTTTTTCAGAAAGAAAAATTCAACAAACTTCCATGCCATGTAAATAATCCGAGACAACTGCTTGTAGGGTTATAATCTTATTGAATATTAATTATTGGCATGGCTTAGTAATTTTACTCCGCAATCTTTGTGTGCGTCAAGCTTCGGGTAACACTTCATATTTATCTTTTAAAATAAAGACAGAAATTCAGAAATAATTCTTCCCACTCCAAGTTTCCGCATTTGTATGAATTTGCATGCAAAATAACTCATTAAAACTTATCGACTCCAAGATGTTTTGTTACAAAAAGATCAGAATTCGAAAGGAAAACCTTAATGGACGGAGGTCAGCACTTTCATTTATTCCATTCTGAAGCAGCAACCATCAGCGCGCCACAAAAAAGCAGAAACTTTAAATCTGTCAGCGCTGAAAACGAGATCAGCTTTTGAGATAATTAAATGGAAATCGTTGAGAAATTCTGAAGCTCAAAGCAAACTTGTGGGAGGGGAAGTGTGCAACGTCGAAAGACTGTGAGAAACATAGAGTTGTCAATCCAAAAAAATATATTTTTCTTCTACAAGTACCGTGTACGGGAAAAAAAAACTACTGAAAGTAATTGATAGCTGTTCCACGCCTTTGCTATTTTGAAACTGAGGAATCCCACGTAATTCACCATGTGATTGAAAAAGGATTGTCAACTTAGGCTACTGAAACACAATTTTCCGTGATCTCGGTCAGTTGCTTCGAGTCTAACAATTAGTCTAGCCAAGCCAGCCAATTTTGAAAATCATTTTGTCAAAAACCCTGATTACCTGTTCCGTATCTAGGCTGGTGTCATAATTCTTACTATCTATACATCAACGGATCTCTTTCTTTGACGCCGTGTATTCGTAAAAATTAGATTTACAGGTATCAGTCAACAGGCAGGTGTGGGCAATACGTTTAGCTGTAATCCCTTTCATGAGATATGAACATGTTTCGGAAATGAAAAATGGAAATTTGAAAAAGAATATCCAGTACAAGAGATGGAAGTTTATTTCGGAAATTGCGACTCAAAAGTTCCGGCTGCGGATTGGATGATTTGACGTGTGTGCAGGCACGTGAAGTCCGACAAGTATTATTTTTAGCACGATATAAAACTCCAGGTACTGCCAGCAATATTTTATAACCTGAGTGTTTATTAGCCCATTTTGATGGAGCAAAAGTGAGAACATCCAAAGCCTGGGCACTGGAAGAAAAGGTTTGTGTTAATTATTGGAATAATTGTCATTGGTTAAGTCAATTCCATCGATACCTACTTAACAAAAGCGAAGTTTGCAAATACGATAAGTATTGTTGCACGTATTCCATTTGGGCATTCGTTTTATGGTAAAAGAGCCTCGAACGCATTTAATTTTCTATGCAATAAATACAATGAGTTACACTTCATTTCAAAAGCACGTCACATTTCATGCTGTGAATCAAACTTTAACAAGTTCCTAGCTGAAGATATTAAAATTCGCTTTGAATTTTAAAGAATGTTTATAACATCCCTAATTTGGGAAAATGTTCATAACTCCGAACGACAATGTTACCGATTCCTTCGTCATACTGAAGATTTCGTCTCATAATTCATGGTTACAGAACGCCAGATATGTATGCTTTCCAACTAATTATTTTCTTCTTCCTTTGCTTAATAACGTTTTTGTTCTTGGATTTGAAAACATTTCAGAGAAGTATTTATTTTTATTCTTAGCTTGACCAGATGCTGATTATTCTTTTAGCACGACGACTGTGGAGTGATGCGAACTGCACGAACGCAATATTTGACTGAAAATTTGAATACCGATCGAAATTTATATAATGTAAGCACACTTTTAGAGGAGAAAAATTTTTAGCAGAACGTTCAAGGTAGCACATTTTCTACGCCTTTGTAGCAAATCGTGAAAACGATGAATTGCTTCTTCTCTTTTTGCGATTACGCTGCTAGAAATGAAGTTCTATGAACTTTTATCTCAACAAGACGTTTGTAAAGCTATTCACGGAAATTGGCTGTATTTCGATCAGCGTGTGTTTGTCGGAAGATGTGTTGCGGTTTCTTGGTATAAATAGAGGCTTTATTTATTTGCTTGTAGTGTGTACTTATTACATTGTAGTTAAAATCAGTATGTCTCTATCTTGTGTTTGTCTCGACAGAATATATGAGTCAAAGCTTCTTTTCAAACGGTGAAAATCTCAATATTATGAAGTTACTCGTTGGTGGACAGCATGCTACAAGGGACGTTCGTGACTGAATTTCATTAGCGAGTGCTCTGCTTGAAGAACGGTGAGTGGTTTGCAATCTTTAAAATAAGCTTACCTCTAACACATGGAATTTAATTTCTTGGCTAATGGGAAAATATCAACCTTATCTTGTAAAAGTCAGTTTAATCGTCATTTTATTCACTGCATGAAACGAGTCTAATGTTAATGATGTAAATTTGAGACCCACGATGAGCATTTTCCGAAGCGGCAAAAGTGATATTTAAGCAATTCATTTATTTGCGGCTTGCAGCTTTTACAATCTACGCAACAGTCTGTAGTCGTCAAAGACGATTTGCCCGAACTACTTCTGGCACTTTCGCTCGGCAACAATCATTTGAAAGCGCAACATCTTTGGTAAATTATCGTATTTCCGGAGTAATCTCCGACACTGCATTTAAAAATATTGAAAACATACTTGGCTTAACATCGAGAAACCATAAACAATTGAAATGGTTTGCATTTCTTTTTATTTTTGTGACCTAAGCTAGTGAGGGACCTTCTCATAAAAAACGGATTAGCGCTAATCCTTTGGGTGTTTTTTGGATGGGTTCTCATCGGATACTCACGAAAAAAATGTGTACAAAAAATTGTTAAGTGTTCATGGTCGTCACTGTAAATGCTGTTGTACTTTATGTTAATGGTCTAAGGAAACTGAACATTGTTCATCTTAACCACTTGACATAAAAATGGACACGAAGTGTCCATTTCCAATGTATAAACTAATCTGATTCATTTTTTTTTCAAAAGAGATCTTGTTAAGTATCTCAGTGGAAGTCCTATGGTTAAAATCAAAATTATCCTTTTGTTTAAACAAATTTCAAGGAAACTGGGCATTGTTCATCTTCACCACTTAACATAAAATCAACATGAAGTGTCCATTTCCGTTGCATGAGCTCATTTCATTTATTGAGTTTTTTTGAAAAAGAAGTTGTTAACTATCTCAGCTGAGGTCCTTTTGTAAAATCAAATCAAAACTATCCTTTTGTTTGTACGAATGTCTTGTAACTCGAATTGCGAAGATTTAATTTGTTAATCGGGGTTTTTGTTTTAATAAACTGTTCATGAAATAGGGCTGTGCGTTTATGGTTTTTTCTTCACGTGCTATTTCAGACTCCAGATTCTGATTTTATAAAATCAGGTTTTTTATTTCTTTTTTAATTTTTTTTTTTTTTTTTACAAATGACACGATTCAAGCAGTTAAGACGTCTGACTCTGTCCTTCTTTCAATTATTTTTTTTCTAAAGAAGTACAGTTCGTGACCGTAACAAAAGAGTCCCGAACGTTTGGATAAGGTCAACAAACTACTGTCCCTCACATTTGATTTCTCGAAACGTAGCAATCTAAAATCTTTTTGAAGATTCAGTATGAGCATAAATCCGGGACTAACATACATTACGGGGTCTGCAGAGGGATTGAAGGTTCGCCGGAAGCCGAAGCTTTCCACCATTTCCCCGTGTAGCATGAAGCGACAAGCAGCCCAAAACTAGGAAATACTGTCGAACCTTCAGTAACGGCCACCTCTTCAGTTGTTGACTGGATCGAACAAACATACAGGCTTGTAATGTTTCACAACTTTTGAAAATATCACTCAGTGAAGCAGCTAATGACATTTCAAGCAAATTTTAAATATTTCACGCGATGTTGTTATTTTATATAGCAATGAAACTACAAATCATTATGATATAACAGTTTCTAGTTCTATGCTTTACTTAATATATCAAACACTAAAGACCGTGTTTGACCACATTTCCTAACGCCGACAGCAGAGTTAAAAATACGACGACTGGAGGTCCAGACTGGAGTATAATTGACGAACTTAGAGGCGTTTGCGTGTCTCTCCAGCCAGGAGTAGACACCTAAAACAGGAAATCATTAGGTAGCCTAAAAATGTATATATACAGCCGAACCTCTCGACAATGGCCACAATGGGGACAGAGGGAAGCGGCCGTTGTGGTGAGGTGGCCGTTACGGGGAGGTAGGGGTGTAATATAACACCGGTTCTTTTCGTTAGGTTCAACATTTTTAATATTTAAAAATTGATTATGGTAGCTTACAAATAAGTAACACAATCAAAATATATCTGTCCAATAAAACAGGAACCAAACAGAAACAGGAGTGGTATGGATCAAGTTTGGTGACCTTTTACAATACATAGTGCATACACGTACACCGTTCGTCATTTGCATACATCGTTCGTCAGTCTTTAATCAACTGGCTATTTCGGCACTGAATGTATGGACCATCCGCCAGGAAAAAAGGGGCCGTTTTAGGGAGGTGGCCGTTAGTGGTGGTTCGACTGTATTTCCTAGTTTTGGACTATTATTCCATCTAGAAGGAGATGAAGCAACAGCCCTTGTTGCTTGTCATGCTACATGAGGAAATGGCGGTAAGCTTCGGGTACTAGCCGGTGAACCATCGGCTTCTGCTATCCCTCTGCAAACCCCATAATATATATTAGTCCCGGATTTATGTTAATACGGAATCTTCGGAAAGATTTTAGATTGCTACGTTTCGAGAAATCAAATGTGAGGGACAGCAGTTTGTTAACCTTACCCAAACGTTCGAGACTCTTGTGATATACACTTGTGACATGGACATTGACTGTAGTAAAGGGCGCATCGAGGGTCGGATCATAACTTGCGGGACAACACAATCCCTTCTCAAGCTCACTTCTTTAGAGAACAAACTAATAACAGAAGACAGTCAAAAGTTTTAACCGCTTGAATAATGTCATTTGTAAAAAATCTTTAAACTTACAAAAATTTGTACTAATGAGCATTATTCAAATATTTGAAAGCTCTACATGTATCATGAAAGGTGAAACTTTCAGAAACCATTAATTTCAACTGCTGCACGGAAACTGGAGCTTATTTTGATTTTTTACGGTTTCTGTGAGGCAGAAGATCTGCTTTAGCTTATAGCAACGAGACAAGAAACGGTTCGCAGAAAAAGTCAAAAAATAAGATTTTACATTATTCAATAAGACTCTTACTTTTACTGTCCTTAGCCCCTTCCTTGTTTCTGTCGTTTCTTCTTGTGGTTATTCAGTGCAATTATTTTAATTTGTTACTTTTTCCATTACTACCTCTTCTCATATTTTCGTTTTAATTCATTCTCATGTTTTTGTTTTCGTAGCAATCAGTGTAAAACATCAGTTAAATGCATTTTACCCTGATAGCAAATGAATTGGGAACTGGCTAGATAAGTACACATCAATCAAAACCTTTTTTTGTTCTGTGAGAGAAAATTTAATTTTTTAAATTACATTCGATACCTGAATGTAATATTAATCTCCGAAGTAAATTACCTAATACGACTAAACCTTTATCAAATAAAACTTGAATTTTAAATCAACTTAAGGGTGTTAGAATTGACCTTTTTGTTTAGCACTGAAACACTGCCATGCCTTGTTTTACAATTTAACACAAACCGCCAAAGTATCATTTATTATTAAGAAGGGACAACCATTTTGCAAATTAACGACAACCCGCGGCCGTCCCACGAGAATCTTGAGGTGTTTTTTATCTTTGGACTTGTCATGTTTGGAAGACAAGCCTCCTTGAACCAAGCTGGAAACTTATTTTTCATTATTTGTCCATTAATACCCACCAAACGTAACACGAGAACGAAACTCAATTAGAAAAAGCAAAACAAAAAACAATGTAATGGAAAACGTATAAGTATGGTTAAAACAAATTTTTTTCCGTTACACTATAAACATTTCTCTTGCAAGCCATGCGTATTAAGTTATTTCATAACATTTTTATCGTATAGTACTTGTCACAAATAAATCCGTACTACCGTTCTTTAATAAAATATTGGATCTGTGGTAATTTTTACTATACAAGTATTAAATCCTACAATGGGCATTTTCACTAAAACCCAAAACACGAAACGATGTTTTAAATTCCAAGTTACACTAACAAAATTAATTCGTTTCAAGTGTTTGTAACGTTTCGCTCAGCTAGCGTCATGTGGAAATGAGGAACAGAATTGCGCTTGAAAGTCGCATTTATTGTAAGTTATTTTCAAATTTAGTCTTAATAGGTTTGCCCTATTTATTTTTGAGACATCTGTACGTAGAGGTCAACCGTGGGAAAGAGGAAGGGTGATTGCTCAAAGCCCATGCATGTTTTTCTTTCTTCTTAAATTCGTGTTAGACCCATGTATACCACTGGGCGGAGAAAGAAAATTTGATTGGCAAAGTGTTCGGCTCAAGAACACTACAAAATAGAAAAACAAAATGGACACATCTTGGCACTTTCTTGAGAGTTGCGTAAGAATAAGAGGGGACCACTTCATACAATTAATTTTCAGTTGTCGACAAGCGACATTTTTTTGGGACTTTCCTGAAATCCATTTCCATGTGATATATATCTCCTTTTACTCATTGTAATCCACTGTTCGAGCTTCAAATAAGTTGTGGGTCATGGCAGTGTATTGGCGGTCTGTTTCGCAATTCTACAAATTGTCTGCCCAGGAGTCGTGGAAAATTTACGCGTATTTTTCGCGTTTCTCTTCGGGAAGTTACACATGTGTTTTTCATAAACTGCACCCGGGAGCAACTTCAGACCAGTAGCAAAATCAAATCCAGATATTTTGTTTTAAGTTTTGACAGGGTGGTTTTTCAATAGTTGATAATTTTGCAATAAGTCTTTGCTTTTCTTTTTTTTTTGGTAAAACATTTAGTTTTAATTAAGTTACGCATCGAAAATTATAAACAATCTAAAACCTAACTAACTTTATTATTACGTGGTTCCTACGGCTTTGATGTCAAAATAACAGAGGATAAATATTTTTTTACTTTATTTATTTTATTTACATCTTTTTTTATCTTTTAGTTATTTCTTTGTTATTTATTTATTTACATGTTTTTTTTGTTATTATTTGTTCCTCTTTTAATTCATCTACAGTCCTTTAAAACGTCGAGAAATCCCGTTTTTGTCACATGAAGTCATCGTCGGGGTTTTTAGAGTAATTCAGTTGTAAATATACTTTAAGGTACTTTAATTTTCATTTGACGGGAATTTTGTACAAAAAAATAGATTTTACATGACGGGCCAGTTGATGCTTCAAATTCAGCGGTCACACAAGCAGGTTATGAGAAGAAACGAACTGATCACCAAGAGGACATTGTCTTAGTAGCGGTCTTCAACTGAGTATCGTAAACCAAAACCAAAGTAACACTCTGGCCAATCACAAAGGACGCAGCCATTCCATGGAAACAGTCAAAACTCCGACCAAATTCATGCGGCTAACGCGAAGCGCGGGAAAACGCGTGCTAGCGTGTCACGATTGGTTTTGGTTTTGCTTATAACTGAATGAGAAAGTGGCGCGTGTTTTTAATTAACCGATCGCGTAACGTAGAAATGTAAAACCAAAGCAAATGCGAATTTCTTTCGATTCTCGAGTGAAAAATTGCATGATCTATAGAGAAACAATTAGAAATATCCCCGCCATTGTATAATGTGTGAAACACACCTGTAAAGGGATTTGAATTTTAATAACGAGGGCTTAATGGTTAAGCTGGAATGCAGAAGTAGTTGAAGTAGTTTGTCGCAGTTATCGCACGCGCAAACCAAAAAAACATAAAGAAAAGGGAAAAACGAACAACCAACCAAACAAACAAACAAACAAATAAGCAATGAAGTTAAGAAACCTGCCTTCAAGGAAATGAAAAGAAACGTATTTTCACCTGTTTTGCGCAATAAGACCTGGCAATTTCACGAAGACAAAATACAGATGAATAGCACCAACAGATCTCAATGTAAGTGTTTATAGGGGAAAAGGGAAATAGACCTTTGGCAGGTGAAAGGTCCAGAATAAAGGCTTAATGATGAAATCGTCACTGTTTATCCTTTGAAATTTGTCGATAGTTAAGAAAAATGGGCCAATTATGTTTTCTTTGGTGGTTTAGACTACTAAGCAATGTACACATATGGCTGATTATTTTTTCTTTTTCATGGCCGGTTAATTCGATACCCATTAGCTAGCAAAGCGAAACGGAAACTTATTTAATTGAATTGAATTTGGCGATTGTTTATTGTCTAAAAAAAACCTTTTTAATGTTTTTCATGTAATTTGTCTTCTTCCGACATCCGCAGGAGTAATTCTAAGAGTGTTAATAGCTTGCTGAATTTTACATTCGGAAGTTAAACATTTCCAGTTAAAAATTTGGATTATTCGACACAGAGAGTTTCCTTTTCTTGCTCTTTTGTTACTTAAGGCCCGGTTCATACGTCGCATTTCTGCCGTGTCGAATTCAATTCAACGATTTAAATTCGACAGAAATTCGTCAGAAATTCGACGTCTGAATCGGCTGCCGCATTTCTGCCGCACGTTCGACTGGTCTTGTCGCATTATCCGACAGAAATGCGACACCGATTCAGACGTCGAATTTCTGCCGTGTCGAATCTAAT
>Ga0126338_10000048_pt1 | contig 36559 bp, 27 predicted proteins | sample OrbCmetagenome_2_FD_92529 | JGI IMG/M metagenome (GOLD analysis project Ga0126338, IMG submission 92529) | Coral microbial communities from Petempiche,Puerto Morelos, Mexico - Orbicella C C metagenome | ecosystem: Host-associated > Invertebrates > Cnidaria > Coral | place: Petempiche,Puerto... | reverse complement strand
CTGACTGACTGACACAGGCAGGCAGACAGACAGACAGACCGACTGACCGACAAACCAACTGACTGACTGACTGACTGAATGAATGAATGAATGACTGGTTGATTGATTGACTCACACTGAGTAAATGACACTGACTGAATGATTGCTTAATTGAGTAATCTTTTTTTCCTTAATAAGCAAGAAATGCTAGTTTTACTTTAACTAGCAGTTTTTACAAGCAGATCAGTAAGTGCATTTTATTGCATTTCTCTCCCATCTCAGGTTATGGAATGTTCTCCTACATTGAAGAAAGTCGCTGTGTGTGGCTCAACAGCTCATCACTTGAATCTGAGAAGGAATTTGAACTGGTTGGGATTCTTCTTGGCTTAGCAATCTACAATGGCATCATATTAGATGTACATTTTCCACTTGTGATTTACAAGAAACTTCAGGGAGGGAAGGTTGGCCTACAGGACTTGATGAACATTCAGCCTTCCTTGGCCAAGAGCCTCCAGGAGTTACTGGAATTCGAGGGTGATGTGGAAGACACGTTTTGCTACACATTTCAGGTAATGTTTATGAATTAAGATGTTTTCCGCTGAACATTCGAGCAATAATGCCAAAAATAAAGTTACCAAAAGAAACTCATACACCCTGTAGCATGGTAATACTTTGAATACAGTGAAGAAGAACTCATCGAAACTTCAGCTCTCAAGCTGACCTCGTTTAGGGCGTTTCAGGTCAGTGATTGCGGGGTCCCTTAGAGAAATGAATTAAAGTGAGATACTTCAAATAGTGTCACAACAAGCTTCATACACTGTATTGTGAAATAAACCAATCAAAACTCGACGAAAAAAACATGCAAAAAGTGTCACGGCGAGAAAACTTGTAATGGCTGCACGAGAACATGTAAAGGTTGCCAAGCGCGGGAAACTATGTATCAGTTGCGACCTTTGAGGCAAGCGTGAGATTACTACGCATGTCAGTAGACTAAGATCCTGTCCACACTACGCAAGGGAAATTTTAAAACGGAGCTTTGTTTCTTCCGTCAGGCCTACCGTCCACACTAATCCGTCACCAAAAAGGAGCTTTTCGAAGACGCTTTTCAAGCCGGAGGAATTTGAAAACGCCGGCTTTGCGTTTTCATGTGGACGGAAAACGTTTTGAAAAAGAAGCTTTCCGTAAACGTTCTTTAAACCAGAGGAATTTGAAAACGCCGGCTTGGCGTTTTAGTGCGGACGGAGAGCATTTTGAAAACGGAGCGTTTGAAAACGATATAGTCACGAAAACCATGTGATTTCCCTGACCGAGTTTTCCTCAAACACAAATCCAAAATGACCGGTGATTGTTGCGTTTTTAAATTCCGCCGGCGTAGTGTGAACGGAAAACATTTGATGCGTTAAATTCAGGGTGAAATCTCCGTTTTCAAATTCTTTCAACGTAGCGCGGACGGTCACGATTCTTTTTAGCTTTGCTACTAATTAGTTCAAAACTGCAACACAATTAGCCTAGCTAATGGAAATCGGAAAGGGCTAAAATAAAGTACTTTTTAAATTTATTATTTTTAGGTTTCCTCAAGTGAGTTTGGTAACCTGCAAAGTGTAGAACTGCTCCCTAATGGCGAGAACATTTCTGTGACAAACGGCAACCGAGAGCAGTTTGTTTCACTGTATGTCAATCATCTCCTTGTTAAATCTGTTGAACGACAGTTCCAAGCCTTTTCACGGGGCTTTCACAAGGTTAGTGTGAACATTTTCCAGGGAAATTTTATGGAAGTTGTTCCTCGGGTTTATTTATTTCCACTGAAAATTTGCTGAACGGTCAAAAAGGTTAATACCAGTCCATGCTGATATCAGTATTTGTTTATGCTGCTAATACAAGGTATTTTAAGTTTGAGCAATTGAAATCTGTGTATTACTGAAGTGTGACCATTCAAATGAAAGCTATTGAGCACTTTCGTGTGGTAGTGTTAAATATGCTGTACAAGATGGTTCTAACGTAACTCTAAGGATGAAACCACAGTGGCTATTGAAATGAAACCTACCGAACTCAAAGGACGTGGGGGGGGGGTTACCACTACTCTATCAATGTGAGGGTGCTCACCAGATTCGTCAAGGGGGTTCACGGGCACCCCAAGGTCCCGCCCCCCTAGCTATGCCCTTGTTAAGCCCGTGGATAGAACCCGAATTTGTGAGTATTCATAAGAAAGCCATTTAAAAGTAGTTTCCTGTGGTGTCTAAATTTCTCAACCGGTTTCTCTCTCATGCCAGGTCTGTGGAGGTCAAGTGCTGACCCTATTCCGTCCTGATGAACTGGAGCTTCTGATCTGCGGCTGCCCGGTGATCGATTTCTACGAGCTTGAAGTCGCAGCCACCTACGACGAAGGGTACAGCCACACCCATCCCACCATTATCATGCTCTGGAGGGTGGTCAATGAAATGACCGTGGAACAGAAGAAAGCGTTCCTCATGTTTGTCACGGGAAGTGACAGAGTGCCTCTCAAGGGCCTGGTGCACTTGACGTTTATCGTTCAACGCCACGGCGAAGACTCCGATGGGCTTCCGACAGCGTTAACCTGTTTTAACAGGCTTCTGTTGCCCGAGTACAGTAACAGGGAGAAGCTGAAGGAGCGGCTCATTGTCGCCATTGAAAATTGCAAAGGCTTTGGGCTTACTTAACTTTCACGCGTATGGAGCAAGTCCCTGGGGGGAAAAACGCGCTATTAGCCAATCAGAGTGAAGCAGCAGCGGGTAACCGTTGAAAACGTGTGACCGTCATTTTGCGCGGGAAAACATAACCATGGTAACCGGTGCCAATGTACTAAACGCGGAGGAAATCGAAAAATACGCGCGCATTGGTTTAGGAGCTATTGACGAAAGAAAACATATTATCTCAGCTGACTGGCTAAAAAAAGTTTCAATGAGGTCAAAGTTCAGCGAGTGCCGTCATTTTGTACTCTTTGGAGATGAATGTCTTGCAGAATCTGAAATACTTTCAGTGTTTGCCCGAGGCCCTGAAAACGGCTGTGGAAACACTGAAATACCTTAACTTTAAATACCTTAACTGAAACCCTTGGATATTTCGTAAAATATACGGGGTTTTTTTTACTGGCCCGATCATAATCTAATGGAAGTTGTCAAACGGTGGTTTCGTAGAAATGTGAGAAATATTGCGAAATTGCGAAATATTCCGACAATCGGTATGCAATGTTTGTACCAGGTAAAGTTTTTATTGATCATGAGAAGATTTTTTAAAGTTCCAATGTTAGTATTGTTGGCCAAAATCATTCACAACATTTTTAATATCCAATTCTGAGTGATTCAATAACGCCAGGTCACTTTAAAGTTTGTAATTGGCTGCCTCGAAATTTTTAATATATTTGTCACTGTTGTATATATGTTGTACAGATTAAAAGTTATCTTTACTGAAAGGTATTTATAAAGTGTTTGGAGAGTGCTACTTGGAGTGCCCTTCAGTCCAGCTTTGATTGTACCAGCGTTTAACAAAGTCGGACTTAAATGTCCAGTACTGGCCATGAAATCCCCGCTTTCTACACTTTGATTTAATTCCACACTTCTCCATGCGAGGAAGAGCAGAACACCGTGACAAACTAGGGATTTTCACGACCTTTTCCCCTTCAGTTCCACAGTTGTCATTCTTTACTTAGTTCTACACTTCTCTATGCGTGGAAGTGTAGAATACCGTGACAAACTGGGGATTTTCACGACCTCTTCCCCAGCCGTTCCACGGTTGTCATTCTTTGCTTCTAAAGTTCTACACGTCTCTATGTGTGAAACAGAAGGCTTGAAAAGGGAAGGGGTCCGCCAACAGCAGCTGGGTACCTCTGATTTATCCAAAATGCATACTAGGTACAAAACACAGACTGAGAATAAACACTTGTTTCGTCAAATACGTGATCAAATGTCGTTTTATAACTTACCAAGTGTCGCGCAATCGCTTTTACGAGGCTTTTTCTAAGGGTGGCAAAGGGTTTTTGCGTGACGCGTGATCGCCCCATAATTAGCAGCGTGACGTGTGATTGAGACCAAATTAGTAGCCTGCGTAGCAAGCGTTTCCGTGGGGTTTGGAAGCAAAGGAAGACCGAGGAACGGGATTTTCGGTGTCTTGTCTGCGCGGAAAATGGGGCGAGAACCAAAAAAAGAAAGAGGGGGGTGGTTAGCTCCCGAACCCCACAGAAACGCTTGCTACGCAGGCTACCAAATTAGCCGCGTGACATCATAACGTGATGCGTGATTTGCTCTTTTACAAGCCCGTAATGCGTGATTTACCAGTTGGGTTTCCGTGATAGGTGAACGTTCTTTGAACTAGAAGATATCCTTTGTGCCATGTAGTGCTATGTTGTGCCATGTTATGCCATGTTGTGCTATGTTCTGTTATGTTGTGCCATGTTGTGCCATGTTGTGCCATGTTGTGCCATGTTGTGGAGTGTTGTGCTAGCTCTCGCATCGCATTGCTTGTGCTCTTAAAGAAAAATAACTCGTAGCGAAAAAATAAATGTCTATGGACGGACTATCGAGTATGAGGAGCAGGGAACTTATATGTAGGCCTTTTTTTCCGCCGCGCGCACCCTGGTATGGAGAGATCACTTTGCACGTCATTTGTACCTATCTTGGCCATTGTCTTACCCAGTTTCTCGCGACTGAAGGGCGCCTGACTCAATTTGACGGAGCCGGCAAACCAGCAAATCTTCCAGACATCTCAAGAAATGTGACTTTTTTCGCAATTACGGTACATAAGAAGGCTCAAATTCGATGGTAACATGCTTGGAAAAGGAAGCTCACTTTTGCGGGGAAACATCACCCAAAAGACAACTTCTCTTCTGAGACCTCGATCCCGAAGGTTACATGATACATAGCTAACAGTAGTTAATAAGCTCAACATCATTTGATCACATAACTAAAGAAGTTTCTAAGTAGAATTTCACTATGGAGTGTTTTGTCAGCGGAATAACATATCCAACGAAGGTACCTTTGAATTTAGGTCTTTGATTTATTGTCAGCATCAAGCCTTTAGCGCGTGGCTTTGCAAGTTTACATGTAAGGTTAGCTCAGAGCGGGACTTCTCTTCAAATTAAAATAAATAAATAAACTTATAAATTAAATAAATTGAACAGTAACCGTTATGGGGAACTGTCATTCCCAGAAGTATTGCTGGCTAGTCCATGACAAGGTCATTGAATCTGGCAGTTCTCACTGGCAAAAAAAGTGAACATGATCCGTTATGAGAAGTGTCAGTTTCAATATATTCTGCTGGTTTATATTATATATTTATAGTCCATGACAAAGCGGTCTGTGTAAAATGTAGACTGCAAACTGCAGACTTTTTGACTGAATAGTGTTGCCGTTTCCATCATTGAGAGCTAACCATAAACAGGCTAACTGCAGATGTTTGTATTTGTATTTGTATTTTTTATTTCTCCACATGACCACATTGAATACTTTCCACTTTCCATTCACCGCAGTGTATACATGTTGTGCCATGATCTGCTATGTTGTGCTATGTTGGGCCACAACATAGTGAAAGAAAGATAGAAAGGGCAAAATGTAGTGAACTAATTAAATACCCTTTACTTAAATACAGTCGGAATGGGATGCAATGCCTACCATGGCCATAGCTTACATTCATCATTGGATACAGTTCAATGCCTATTAAATGGCCATCCTTGGGGAAATGGGTAGTGGCCACTTACTAGAGGTAAAAACAATAAAAAAGAAGCCCTCATCTGGACTATGATTACTGGCTGCCTAATAGGGGTGGCCATTTTATGGGTGGCCGCTTAGTAGGGGTTCAACTGTATTTATCCTGTAATGGGTATGCAAAGATCTCACAATTGTCCAGCTTATAGAGATTAACAGCTCAGTGACAGACAATTAATGCTGGCTAGCATAAAAAAATTATAGTCAATTAATGAGCCAAGGTCACTTAAATTCTTCTGTTATAAAATTGTGCTTATGTGTGAGGTAATCAAACTCTTTACAGATTCCTTGCTACCCAAGCATCATATGATGTGGTTGTAGTTGGAGGAGGAATAGTTGGTCTTGGAACAGCCAGAGAACTTATCCTGAGACATCCCACATTGAAGTTTGCAGTTGTAGAGAAAGAGAATGAATTATGTGAGTACAAGACAAACACAAGTACATGAGTTGTTTAACCCATTGAAGCTTGTGCTGGCCACAAATGACCATGACAAGTATTGGCCTTTGTTCCACCTCTGGTGTCATCACCAATGACCAGAATTAGCATCATCTATACTCAAGTTCTGCAGGAGGAAAAGATCTTTCCAGTGATACCCTGAAATATGCATGAAAATGCTCAGAAATTTGTGTGAAAAACTCGAAGCAAAATTTCCTTTAACTACATTTGGCTACTCTGTGGTAAAAATTGTCCATCTTGATGATGCTTTCTCAGAATTTTTGCGCTGAAAGTAAGCCAAATAGAAGGTCAATCACTGCAGTAAAAAGATAAGAAAAGGAGAAAAACTTTTAACAAATCTCTGTGGAGTTATGTGATTACATATCATTGTACAGAACTTTTTGCATGCAATCTTTGACATATCTCTCATTCACTCTGTGTGATAGATAGATCTATCTGTCTCGCAGAGGGTGAGGGCTTTTAAGGCACATTAAAAGAGAACTTGTTTTCTGCGTAGGCTATGTTGTTAACCTTAATTAATTTTTTTCATTCACATTTGTTTCATAATTTGTTTTTAATTCATTCCTTTGTTCGTTAGCTCTGCACCAGTCTGGCAAGAACAGTGGAGTCATTCATTGTGGTATCTACTATACCCCAGGCTCCCTGAAGGCCAAGTTATGTGTGGAGGGATTGGATCTGACCTACAAATACTGCGATGAAAAGAAAATCCCTTACAAGAAGTGTGGAAAAGTATGCCATAAGTAATAAACGTCAATTACACATTTAAAAATAAAATTATGATCAAGTGTTCCTTCTTTAAGAAGACTGTTAATTAACATGTGTTAAATGCTTGAGAATGGACATTATTTTTCCATTTGACTAGTATTTTCAAACAGTGCTCTGAATTATTTGACATCCCATACTTCAATTAATTTAATAACTCTCAGGGGTTTCATTAATGTTTTCAGCACAATGGCAACTGGTTTTCACAGTACAGGGAGGCAAAACATTTTGAACTGCACTACACTGAAGAAATTTGAAAATGGTCTTTTCACTCTTAAAAGATGATGACTGTTCACATTATGTCAGAGAAATTTTCACCTGCAATTTTGTATTTGTATATGAAGAAGACTCAGGCAGGAAATATTTACCTGATTATCAAGACATTATGTTTTCGAAATGTTCTGTTCTGAAAATGTTTTGCATCCACACTAAAATGCAAAGCCAGCATTTTCATATTTATCTGGCGTGAAAAGCATTTTCAAAAAGGATGGTATGGATGGTAGGCCTAACCATAAAATAAAGCTGAACTTTTCTTTGCATATTTTCTGTAAAACAAACATTTGTTTTAAAAGCAGACACCCTTTAAATATTAGGTTGATGCCAGCGAGGGTGTCATTGTCTGGTAAGGCTTTCACTGCATTCTTAATATTAAGTCCCTTGTTCAATTTGCAGTCTGTCCAGGGTTTGAACCCACACTCTCCTGCTTTGAAATCAGGCACTCAACTAGCCTGTTGTGGTATAAATCTGAGGGGTAAGATTTATCATTCAAATTGGTGTCCTGAGTGTCCTTATTCAGTTTTTGTTTTCCTAGATTATAGTGGCTGTAGAAAAGAAAGAGTTACCTCAGCTTGAGAAATTATATCAACGAGGCCTGGAAAATGGAGTAAAGGACCTGAAAATTTTGGACTCAAAAGAAATTAAGGATGTAGAGCCATACTGTGAGGTAAGAATTTATCTTTGGGGTTAAAGAGATTGGTCTTTAGACTGTCCACAAACATCTATTTTCTCTCAAGATTGAAAGCAAAGGGAGGGGTAAGCATGAATACAAAGGGTGGGGAGGAATGAAAATTGAAAATATTTTTGGCCTGTTTTGCAATAACATCATATTCCGTGCTCAAACACTCAGATTGCACGCTTGTAGGATATGCAAGCTAAAATGCTAGAGGATGCAAGTGTGTGAGTGTTTAGAACACGGTCTTCATAATGAGTTTAAAATTTGATGTTCAATACTGATTAACTTGCCATTTTCTTTCCAAAGCCATTGACATATGAGCGTCAGCCATCCTACTTAAATATGGGCAGCAGTCATCCTACTTAAATATGGGAATCAGCCGCCCCACTTGATTATAGTCTGTGATTGCTTAACTAATTCTGGTTCAGGAAGAAAACAAAATGAGAAAGCTACTCACACATGGCTTGTACATACATCAAATTGTGAAAAAATCTTTATATCGTAAAAAAAAAAAAAATAACATGCCAGGCATTATTGGTAGTAAAAGAGTTGTGTTTTTGTGTGCTGTTTGTAGGGTGTGTCTGCCATCTTGTCACCCAATACCGGAATAGTGGACTGGGCAGAAGTAGCAAGAAGTTATGGTGATGACTTCAAGAAGGCCGGTGGTGATATCTATACTGGCTATGAGGTCAGGATATGAGCAAAACATTTCTAATAATTATTCCACACATCTTACTTACGTAAAGTTATCATAGTTTAGCCCTTGTTACTGAAAAAATTCTTTTTCCAAGCTTAAAATTTGCTATCTGTCATTAGTTATCATGCGCAATACTTTCGATTTTGCTGATCCTAGTAAAATGTAGTATTTGTGTCACATATGATGCTAGTAAATGGTTTAGCTTACAGTGAATCTCTCCATAGCTTAGTGGTTTGAGTGGTTGGCAAGTATCTGGAAGGTTAGGGGTCTGAACCTTGTTGAGAATTTGTTTCTTTGTCCCATGCTCCTGATGTAATTCAAATTTTCATTCCTCTCCTTTCTGTCAATGTCAGTCACTTAGTAATTCATCAATCTACTTCAAAGTGTCAATATTATTGATTAAAAAGATCAGTATCATTAATTAACCATTTGATTCACCCTTCTCATAGGTCACAGACTTCACTTGTAGCCCAGAAAGTAATCGTTCTCAAGAAAAGGAAGCAGGTAAAATTTTTTTACAAGTTTTTCATCCTCTTGGCAAGCTTCTTACTAATTATAAAATACAATCTGTACATATACAAAGTCAACTATGCATTTTTTTAAGTAACGTAGGCCTTAAATTATGTGGTTGACAGGGTGGGGTTATCACTTGTGGTGTGTAATGGACTTGTGATTCATGCAGTGGTCTGGATCGAGTGGTTTGAGTCCAAGCAACTGTTAGTCAAGAGTTTTTCTGTTGTTTTCTTGGGTAAGACACTTAACTCTCACAGTGCCTCTCTCTACCCAGGTGTATATAGGTGTGTACCAGAAAAGTGCCAGGGTACCCCCCCCCCACTAGCATATTCTTTCCAGGAGAGAGTGTGAAGCAATCTTGTTGCAGAAACCAAGATAAGCCTTTGTCTTGGTGGGATCACTCACTTTGGTCCAATTAAAGTGCATAGCCAATCTTTTTGAAGAGCTAAAGGCAGGCTAAGGCAGGACCTACTGACCAATACCCTGGCTATCTCCCTCCAATTGAAGCGTTCTCTGTGTCATTTTTGCTAGCACTTAAAATTTGCAGGTGCTGTGGTCTATCACATTGTTCCTTTTTTCTCAGGTCACACTCACCCTGTTACTGTACATGGAAAGAATGTCGTAAGATTTTTTCTTGTTTCTTTGCTTTCTCAGTTATCTTCGTTACTCAAACTGCACGCATTTACACTAGTACCGAAACATGTTGATGTAATTGGACCGTTCACATGAAAAGTTCATCTGCAATCGTTTTCCATGCTTGGATCTAAACTTTATACAGTTTTATGGCACCTGTCTGAAACTGAAACTGGCAAATTTTGATCAAGCCTATTCACTTCATTTCTCTCCCTGCTACCTAAAGTACACGTTAGTTTTGTTTAACGTAATGGGAGTTTTGTGTTTGGCCCCATCACCCTCTTGTTTGTCTCATTCACTCACTGAGCAAAAACAAAGAAAATTCACTCTTTAAACAGTATTTTTGACTAAGGAATCAACTCCTTTGCAGACACTTTTTTTAAGGTTAGAGGAAGTGACCTACCCTAAACAATTAAACATAGCTATGCGGTAAGAGAGGTTTTCAATTTCAAGAGTGTCATTGAACCAAAACCAAAGTAATTACTCTAACCAATCACAAAGGACGCAGATAATCTGGTTAACCAATCAAAACACAGAGCAAATGCATGTAGCCGGCGAAAAGCGCGGGAAAACATGTGCGTGGAGTTTTTTAAGCCAGTCGTGTAGGGTAGTCATGCAAACCCAGTGCAAATGCGTCAGCGTATTACGTTTGACACTCGAGTGAGTACCGTTCTATGTCTTACAGCTTAATTTATTGCATTCCTTGCTTTTCTCTCTACCAGTCCCCCATTAGCTGTCGTTATGTCGTCACCTGCGGAGGCCTTTATTCAGACCGGTTGGCAGAGAAATCCGGATGTAAAGAAGATCCTCGCATTGTGCCATTCCGAGGAGAATACCTCAAGTTGAAAGACGAAAAGAATTACTTAGTCAACGGCAACATTTACCCGGTGCGTATGTCGCCTTCGCAAAATTTGTTTGGGCTGTTGCACAATGTGTATAAAAGTGTTGCTGTCTGCTTTGTCTCAGATCCATGTCCATTCTTGTCTTGTATCGCTAATCTCAAATTACTTAAACTTATTTCTTTGCTAACACAAACTTCCTTGTTTTTTAATTGCATTGTTAAGCAAGAGAAGATAAATGTAAGAGTTAATCTCCTATATAGGCCACTTGCCCAAGGTTATCCCTCTTCAGTTATTTTTAGACATAGTGCCCAGTTCTTCCGCGGATACTGTTACCACGTGCGTTGCGTGGATGTTCTCATGGAGGATAAAAATGCGTGCGTGGGCTGTCCACTTGCGTAAAGGTCACGTCATACGGTTGGCTATTTATAGACCCTGTCAAGATTTCAGAAACCGGGAGTGATCTAAAAATAATTTGACATGGATTACCTCGTGAATGAGGCCTATAAGAGGAATTAACTCTCTTATTAATCATCGTCTTTTGGTAAAAGTCATTGACCGTTTGCAGTTAGTGTTTTAGAGGTTTTTCTCGAGTTAGGCAATGAGAAAGCACACCGCTGTGTGAGAGTAATTCCGGCTATAAAAGAATTTAATTTTTTCTTCTTAGGTACCAGACCCAAATTTTCCTTTCCTTGGAGTCCATTTTACTCCGCGCGTTGATGGCAGCGTGTGGCTTGGGCCCAATGCTGTTTTGGCATTTGCTCGGGAAGGATACAAACTTACAGATGTGAATTTTAAGGACTTAATAGATGCCTTGGGGTACCGGTATGTATTATTTAAGAACTACTCATAAAGATGCTCTTTTCTTGGTGCAAACCATCGATTCAAAACTATGGATGGCGTTTAACGTTTGGTTTTGTGTTTTTTGACTCTTAACGGTTTACAATTGGCTAAGTCAGGACCTATTTTTTCCCGTTATTATTCATATTTCAAGTAGGCGGGTTAACATCCCTTAACGGGAAAATGTTATTTTTGTATTCTGATAGGTCTAACGACTGTTCTGAAATAAGAATTAAAGTTATGATAGAGCTTCACGACGACAGAGTCGAAACTAAAACACGTGACAAAGGGGAAAGCGTGGGAAAGACTGTGATTAACCAGTTAGAACTCAACGTAATGTCACCAAGGAGACGCGTGGGAAAAGTCGAGACTAACCAATCGAAACTTAATGCAACAAGTGTTGCCCGTGAGAAGCGCGGGAAAATTCGAGGCTAACCAACCAGAAATCAAGCAGAGAAATGCCATCAATATATTTAAGAAGCGCGGAGGGTGAGCGCGATTGGTCAGAAATGCACGTGTTGTACGAGTTTTGCAAACTATTTGTGGAGTTCAGCATTTGAAAACGTTTGCAACTGTAGAAAGAAAGAAAGCGATGCTGTGATAGTTTTTTAAAGCGCTAAGTAACAGGAGAAACAATTCTGAATACATGTATCATCTTTTGTCTTTTAGTGGTCTAAGGAAACTAATGTTCCAGTATTTCACATTTGGTGTTGGAGAGTATTATCGTGGAATCGTCAAATCAGCACAAGTTAAGCAACTTCAAAGATACATACCCAGTCTGAAAGTCGAGGACGTTGAGAGGTATGTAACCAAGTGCCGCTCTCAGAATTTTCTTCCAGGCCGTCACGTATTGATTGCGTGATTTTTTTCATTAATTCAGTGGAAGTCAACACAGAATCTAGGTGTTTGTTCGGTTTGTGTGGTTTTTTTTTGGCTGGACTTTCTTTACTCTCAGTGCCTCTTGCCACTCATGAGTGCTTATGAGTACTGGTTAATGTAGCCTTAACCTACTTTGTTTCACCTCAACCAATCATAGAGGGCCAGCTGGAGTTCGTGCCCAGGCCATGGACCGTGATGGCAATTTAGTGGAGGACTTCGTGTTTGATGGAGGCTCAGGTGACATAGGGAGCCGAGTGCTGCACGTCAGAAATGCGCCTTCCCCAGGAGCCACGTCCTCTCTTGCCATTGCTAAAATGGTAGCGGAGAAGGTTAAAGATCGTTTTCACCTATAGAAGATGCACTATAGTTATACTAGGAAATGATATTACTTGTAATCAGAAACATGCTACTGTTGTAATATTAAATCGTCCCTTTGAACCGCAAAACACAATGGAAAGCAACCTGACCAGTGCAAAAACGCTGTGACAGTAAAATGCAGCGTCTGTTTCACAGGTGAATATCTGAGGAGTCAATGTGGGAGCTACAGCCATAGGTTGTCTAAATGGCGTCTAGCTGTTTTTTCAAACACCTAAACTATACCATGTGTATGCATGTTTCAAAACCACAAACTAATGTGCATCACGTGTGATCTTCCGCTAGGCGAAACCAAAGTTAAAACAAATATTAAGTGGGTGTCGCAAATTATGCGCACATAACATAGACCAAGGCAGCTAAGCTGTCAAGTGTCATCTTTTTAACGATAATGTAAAACAATAATTATTATGCTTACAGAATATTGTAAATTATGTATTCGTAAATGTTTACGCCGTTTTAGACTCCAAAGATAGGAGGAATTTCACCATAATTGTTCTATTTCACCAACTGTCAAGTTCTGTTTTTAAAGGAGGAAACGTTTGTCAAGTTAGATAGCTCGGTATACATTCTCTTAGTTAAACAAGCGTTTCTCGTTTAAAATTGAACGGAGATTTCTGTAAAATTTATATTATGAATACAAATGATCAATATCGGATGTGACCTAACTGTAGGAGACGAGAATAAATAAATTTTTAAACTAGTCTTGATTTGTTTTTTCAGTCAGTGAGAGTGAGCGAGGTCGTCTAGAATTGATCCGAAATATGGGGTACTATGGGGTACCATTGATCGGAAGTTTGCCTCGTTGGCGTACGGGTTTGAGTGAGGAAAGCATCATGCGTGATACAAATTGACTGTAAACACTTAAAGAACTTGGATATTTAGTAACGAGTGAAATGTGTAGCTTTGTGGGTGTATTACAGGGGTTTCTATTGAGGACTGGCTGACTGGACAAATAGACCTGCTGTGAGGACGAGTTTGGCCGTTTGGTTTGATCATCTAGGGGAAAGTTTTTCTTATAATGTTCAGTTCAAATAATTTTGACCTCCTGCTGTAACCCCTTGTAATAATAAAGATATTGGATTTCCAAATATGCAAAATTTCCTGGTAAAGTTCCAAGATTTTAAACCTGCATCTCAAAACGAGTGGGCTCAAATTTCGTGGGACAGTTACTCGTGCCATTCTTTTTCAATACTCAAGGTTAGTATTATGGTAAAATAGACATGTCAGCCAGAGTTGGTGCCTTTGCCTTCAAAGAAAAGGCGAAAAAAAAAACTGCCGTTCATAATGGTAAGAGATTGCATAATCATAAGCAAGGAAACGGTGAAGATAGTTAGATTACAGTGAGGAGTGGGTTATCAACACTAGCCACATGTACACAAGCTATGACCTATTTCGCTCCAAATTTACGAGGGAGACAAGTAATGAACAACCAACCAAAATACAATACTGAAACTGCTAGGAATTGAATTATCTTTATTTTCAGAGGGACATTAAAAAAACATTTGATATTTCTAGGAATTACAGTTTACTTCGAGTTTCTCTCGGCAATAAAGCAAAATTTATTAAACGATTCCCGCAACGAAGCGTTTGTCTCATCGATTAATTGTGGGGCATGCCCTCAGGAACACATTTGTATTTATACTCAAAACACCCACCCTCCCTACCCACAACTTCGATGTTCACCAGGAACGTAAAATTATTGCCATTTTATTAGTACTCGTACCAGGCCTCCATCAACATCCAGGCTAGCTTGTTGACTGCTACTCGATTTCAAAATTGTTCAATTGTTTCATGTTTCAGTACACGTGTTACATAGTCCACTATTCTCGAAAACGGAAAAAAAAATATCCTTGTATTTGCAAGATATATAATTCTACTCCTGAGCAAAATCAGGACTATATTCCTTGGGATGAATCGCGCCATTTATAGCTACGTTTTAAAATCAATTTTTAAAACAAATTTACTTTCCATACAATGGCACTCCATACAATGGAAGTCTTTTAGCCTTTTAGTCTTTTTGTCACGCAGTGATTGGTCACGACATCTCATGAGTGTCATGAACGCCTTGATTTTGGCGGCAAAGCCGGTGGAAGAGCGTCCTCGTGATTGGCTAATTCCTCATTAGCGAACACAGGTTCATGGCCTGAGGGTATCCTAGGGGGAATGGGAGGTGGAGATCGACGAGTCCCCTTCTCCCTAGGGGGAATTGGAGGCGCATCGTCGCTCTCTTGAGCAGGATTCGGAAACCTCTCTAATGTCACTGACTTCGGAGGTATTCGAGGCACACCCGGAAGAGTCATCGACATTTGCCGGTGGACAGGCGAAGTAACATCTTCGGAAGACCTCTCCCCGTTAACGGAAGCCGCCCGAGGCTTCGACTGAGCTGACGGTTTCCGAGGGGGTATGTCGGGTGGAGGTTCCTTCTCCGGAAAGTTCTCGATGTTGACGTAATCAGGCTCTGAATCTTCCAACAACGGAGATTCGGGAATCGTTTCCGAGACATTGTCGGGAGGCAGGAAAGTCATGGAGGATAACGAAGTCCTCGGCGTACTCGGAGATAATGACGTAGTTGAAGGAAACATGTCACTGTCAGGTAAGAAAATGGCGGACGCTTGAGAGGTGCTCCGTTTCAAGGTAGTTTGTGATGTGATTGACAGGCGGGACTGCAGATAGCTGGGTTTAGTTCCTGGTGACTTGAGCGAAATGTCCGTTTTTCGAGGCTGAATAGTATAAGACAAAAAACGACAAGACATTAGGGACGGGCCATAATGTTTTGAGGGGGGGAGGGGTTGGGAAATTTTCTAGGGCATGAAATTTTTTCTCACCTTTAGGTTGGGCATGATTCTTTTGTCCGTGGGCAACAGCTCGTGCAAAAATTATTTTTTAACATCAGAAACCAAAACAATGTTAGTAGAAAGCACTTGCTCGATTATTTTTCACCATGGCTCCCCTTGCAGGTTTTTCCCCAGCAGTTTTTACTTTGAAATTGCCCAACCCCCTCCCCACCCGCCCCCCCTCCATTGTCCGTCCCTTAAAGAACAAGTCACCTCTACATCAGAGACAGGTCACTAGGTCTCAGAAAAGCCAGAATTCATATAATCTATTGCTCACATTACGGACGCTTCAATAGTACGCTTCACCCTCTCTTTGGTGTTCAGAAACTGCGTCTGAGTATCGTTAAAGGAAGGAATTTCTGTCACGCAAGACACCGAATCTGTCCATACAATCACCCTATGTAAACACACCCCACTCTTGACCCCTTTAATTCTTTTCCCGTTTGAGACATCCGAGATTCGACCCGAAAAATTCCAATGATTACGTAGCGTCATCACTATGGAATTCTTCGGGTTCAATCCATGTAGTGGGAAAGTTTGAGACATTTACGTGATGGTAAAAGTCGCCCTCGAAATCGTATAAAACCACGGTTCCTTGTGATCCTATTTCGTGCATACAGGGAGCATTTAAAACGAAAAACTTGAGGCTTCGAATTTCCCTGGCGAATGGCTAGTCAGGTGCAGTCGACCCTTTCCCCACCCCACCACATCGGCCTCAGTAGGGTAAATGCTGGAATAAGCAGAGTGCGTCAGTTAAGCAGCCTATCAATCATTTAGAAATCTGCAGTCGTCTACTTAATTTTATTGGTACCTTGCATTTCCACTTACGTGTTTAACCAGCTGTTTGCAGTTTCGCGGCTCAATCTCCAGAGAAAGTTGATACAAATAATCTTCCATCTCGGTATCACTGCGTCCTTCAAACGGATCCAATGATTCTAGATATTCCTAAAGACAGATCATACATGTTAACAAATGACTGGTTTATAGGTCTTACAGAGGTCCCCGAAAATGAGAAAACAGTAACATTGCTAGTCTTTTGCGTCTACGCAAACACGCAAGATTTGTTGTGGAAGTAAAATCGAAAACGTCTCTGACTTTTTTCTTTCAGAAATCTTTCATCAGTCGGGAAATTTTCTCACGTTTTCGCGCCAAGGAAGAAATTTTAGCAAGAGTGTTTCCTCGTTTTCAGAGGGAGTCGGGGAACGTTTTTCAGAGTGAGGAATTTTTCATTCTATTGATGTGACATTTTCTTGACTACAAGCTAATAAGGAGTGAAAATGCCTTAACGAACGCTTTTCCGAAGACTTTCGAAATAAATTGCTTACAGTGACTTACCGCGATAAAATGTTCTTTCTGGAGACAATAAGGCTGGTTTTGATACTGCTGGATTTCACCAGTTATTTCTGCCACTTTTCTCCTGTGGATACAAATAGACCCAGGTATAAAATACTGCCGGGTTGTTCAAAGCCCGTTTAAGTGAACCCAGGATTAGCGAGAATTTTGATTTCAGTTTTGTACGTTTTGGGTGAGGTTTTCTGTTTATATTTCTGCTTGCCCTTCAGTTTTGAGCTTTAATAATCTCAAACTGCACAGATTAAAAGTAATGAAAAACATTTTGAGACAAGGAAAATTAATACTTCGGTTAACTTTTAATCCTGGGTTAGTGTGCCCTGCCGAGATCTTTGTCCCATTTTGCCAACAAGGTGACAGGTTTTCCAAACAGAACTTACTAGGACGAGCTGACTTTTCAAGAGCGTCTTACTTTCCAGTGTTTCCCCTCCGAGAGACATTATGACTAAACTGCAGTACAACATGAAAAATATCATGTTGATGCATGTTGCTATTGTGAAAAAAGGTCTACTGCGGTGGTAACTCACCTTTTACTAAAGTTTATGATCCCCTCAGGATAATTGGGTAGAAAATCAGGATTGCCTTCCTCTGTCTTCAGGATATTTGTTAAGTACATACCTAAAGTGCAAAAAGGAAAATGAACAAAAACAGTAGTCTCGATATAAGCGACTAGTTTAAAGTTCACCGTTGTTTACAGAATTCAATCAGGCATTTTGACGGAAGGCCATGAGGTTATCCTTATAAATGAAACGCTTCCGCCTTTCTTAGGAACACGCCAAAAACACCAGGGGCCATGACCCCTACTGTCTTTATCAGTGGTGTAGGATCTCAACGTCTTTACAACTTGTCACAGTTAAAGTGTAGTGGAAGGCTAACGGCTTAACGTCCCTTCCCCGAGACGCGATCATCTGAGCCGAGCCAGTTGCCATGAATTAGTAAAATTAGCAGCAGATATGTATATATTTCATATTGACCATGCGAAAGGGCCATACTGTTGAATATCGGCCCGAGGTCCCGAACGGGCTTGGTTGATAAGAGATTTCTTTACAACTTCAATCTTAGAAACTTCAAGACTTAGAAAATATCGGGCCGGTAATCGAGCAGTGATTGGTTGATTTTAGTTATTGGCCCTCCAGACTAACTTCGTCGTACTATGAGGTAAATATTGCTCGAATCAAAGTGATCACAGAGCAGTCTCCAACCTACATTACTTGCAAAAAATTTCGGACGCTTAATTTTCGGACGCTTTTTGTCTAATTTCGGACAAATTTCAGACAAAAATTTCGGACACTGTGACGAAAACATAAATTTACGCCTAGAAAACACGAATTAGACAGGAAAGACATCTGTGAAAATGATACTTATACTGCACCTTCGAGATTTTGGAGATGAACCTAGGAGAAATTAAAACAAATCTTGTCAAACCGTCTCGTATCTCAAGCAGTGTTCGCCTCATAAAGGAAACTATGGGCTTAGGAGCTACTTAAAAATTCCACACTGTACTACAAATCTTTCGAACGGTTTTATTTTCGGAAACTTTTTTTGTACAAATTTTAAGTCGTACGAAATTTTTTGTTTTTATTGCGTACCGAAGAAGGGAACACACGGTGGATTGATCGAGCGTAACTTCTCAATGTACTTCTTGTAATGATAGTTGCTAAGCTCTTTCGCCTCTTCCAGAGCCTGGCTCCGTCGAACGGATAACTCCTGCAGGTAAAAAAATAGCAATAATTAAATAAATAAACAGCAACGACAGAACAAAATGAAATAAAATGAAAACGATAGACGTACCGCAAAGGTGTGTTGAAGTCTAAAAACAGGCGACGAATTGATTGCACTAACTACTTCTAAAATACCATTGAAATTGTTTAATTCTTGGAAAACCTGCAAAAAAATTAAGTCACAAACGACCACGTAAATGAAACATTTGAGATAGCTGTAAATTTATAACTAACTTCTCAGCTCTTTAAATGAAGGACATTTTAAGAAGGAGCAAAAGCGATCCGGCATTGTGTTTGTTTTTCTCACTGCGCTCTATGATTGGCTTAAAACCTCGTGCCACCAATTCAACCATTCCACAAATTGGAGTGTTAGTTGTCAATAACAAAGACAGGCCAGCGAGGACTTGGGAGATAACATTCACTACGCATGCTCAAAACACATTACGCATGCTCAAATGTGTGTCATGTTTCGAAAGTTGTCGACAACTAAGCCAATGATTCCCACACACGGGAAAAACGGTCAAAACCTGGATGTCGACAACTCATTAAAAGCAGTTTCACTTTTCGAAAAGGGAGACTGCTTAGTTGTCGACAACTAAAACAATTTAGCGTTTAGTTGTCGACAACTCAACTCACACACTACGTTTTTTATTAGTCAACAACATTTAGTTTTCGATAACAAATAGTTGTCGGCAACTAAATGTCCAGTCTGCGGAGGCGCTTACATGTACTATTTCTCTGAATACTCACTGTTAGAATATCGATAACTCTGTTTAAAACTGCTACTCTTTCTTCTAAGTTCGGGAACTCCAGCATACTTTTCTCAAACCAGACCGTGATCTTGTTTGTATGATGAATCATTCTCAGTAGGTTCGGTGATGTGAGATGCTTTATGTCTTCCTTCGTCCACACGCTCCCCACAAGTTCTGAAGGACGCACCGCTCTGAAAACAAACAAAGCGGAGATTTGTTCCCACAGAAACTCTAGTGCTAGGTCGGATTGTAGGGAGTTTAGGAAACCACGACGGCGACGCCCAGGACAACGTCGATTAAAAAAAATGAATTTATCTTTTACCTACGAATCTCGCGGCACTCTTAAGTCATTTACTTTATCACTGTCAAAACTATCACGAAACACAGCGATAAATTTGAAATAAAAATTTTACGTTCTCCAGACAACGCAGAATTTGGTCATTTCACATTGTTGTTTTGCAGAGAACGGCAAAGAAATGTGCCAATAATTATAACGCACGTGCACAACCATTGTACTGCTCATTAATTCTTTTGCTCAGTAACGTTCCCGTTGCCGTGGTTTTCTTAAGCTCCCTTGATTAACAACAACTCGACAACATGAAGACTTCGAAAAGTCGTCAACTAAAGTTAGGAAGGTTGTGGGTTCAGTTGTGTCACTGTCATGACATAAAAACTACAGCAATTAAGAACAAAATAAATCCTTTACCTGTACAACTCTGACTCGATGAGAGTCAGCTGCCGTGCAATCTCGATTGGGTGCAGCTGCAAGAAAAATAACAAGCTTGAACGATTGGTTTTTAAAACATAAACACACTTAAGACTTGCATTAAGAGAGTTACGTATGAATTCAAAATGAAACTTAGAGTTAGGCCCTGTCTACATTAATGTGTTTTTACCTAAAACGTTAACTTAATGATACGTTTTCGCCTACCGTCCACACTATTAAAAACGATCGCAAAAGTTCATCTTTTTCATCGAAAACGTGCACATTTGAAAACAACGGAGCTCCATGGTACAAGTGTGGACAGCGGAAATGCGGGAAGCTTTCGCGAACACTGACGTCACGTCGTATGCGCAAATGACGGTTATGTTATTTTCTCACAGCGCATTAGCATTTTCGATTGTATTGGAGTGGACAAGTAAAACGCTACGAACAACACAAAACAAGATGACTTGAACTTACCGTGAGTATGTCGAACCGTTCGATGTCATTACAAGCTGCTATGTGCCACTCAATCGGCGGCGGCTCCTTCTCAAATGTAATTTCAGGAGCTAAACTTTCTCTGTTGGTTGTCTGAAAAACAAATACCTTAATTAATTAATTAATTAATTAATGCTTACGGAGTTGTCAAGCCCTGCTCCTTACCGACTAACTGGCTTTGGACAGCAAGTCACAGCAAAGTTCAATCATAGACGGACTTGATTTGGTTTTGCTTCACTACGTTCCGCGGTTGGCTTAAATAATCACGTGCCAGCTACTCAACCAATCAGATGTAAAACCAATTCCAAGCATGCCTTGGTCACGTGTGTTTTCCCGCGCTTGGCGCTCGGTTCCGATTTGCGCATTGGCTTCGTGTTCTCATTGGTTCACTTTACGCTGTGATTGACAGTAGCTTTAGCAACTTGGGTTTTACAACAATCAAATGAAAACTGCCCAAACATAGAATCAGAATTCGAATAATAAGACTGAACACTTACCTTTCTGGAAATAACTTTGTTAATTGACTCCACCCAGCGTCTCATTGCCTTGCCTTTGACTCCCTCCAGGAACAGACTGAGTTTCGTCAACAACTCCGAATCACGCTCGAAATCGTAGCAGTGATTGTCCACCCAATGTCGCACAACATTCAGAACTCTGCTCGGAAAAAACGTACGACAAACTTATGGAAATAAAATTTAAAAAAACCTTTATTTACCCTCGGTCAGAGACGGGAGCGCTTCTTAGATATGCGAATGAGGCACAATTTGCGTATCATGAATGTAAACAAAGATTTCCCTACTAAACTCGTAAAGAGAAACGTGTGTTTGCTCCAAAAAAAAATATATACAACTCAAACGATTTCTGGCGGAAATTTTTAGTTCCATTACATACCTCAGTTGCACAGGTTGAGCATATTCCTTTCTAAATCTCTTGAGGTCTTCACGGACAACAGGCTCCCCCCTGGCCATAGCAAGTTCATCAAGCTCGCTCGGGGGAGGCTCTGGTATGTCAAACGTAACGCACAGTTAAGGCTCAATAAAGTTAACGCAGCTTCCTTACAGATCTAATGGTTGGTTGCAAACCACCTATTTGACCTCCTGTCAATGAACTTATATTCAACAGCACGTTGTGATAAGACTTCACTTCAAACATGACATAGACCTGTTTTTGAGCCATCTTGCTTGGGGGCAAACACAGCAAAAATTGCAGTATATGCATGGGAAAAGTTAGAAGTTCGATGGTCAATAACTTGGGAGTGATTGTCTTTCTGCTGTCTTTCTGTTGTCAGGCGAGGAATTGAACTTTCAATTTTTCGCACAAACGTCTCGAACAACTCGATTTTACAGACATATGTATGGAAAAATGAAAACCTTAATCAGATTGTGGCTTTTCTAGCGAGGCGATTTCCTTGAAATGTGATCTATGAATTCTTCTACCTGGTAACTTTAGTTTTTAATTCATAAATACTTCAGAACTCGAATTTTCCGTGGGTTGATATTCACTAGATTCTCCATTTTCCCCACACATTCACTGTAACTTTTGCCTTGTTTGCCCCCCAAGCAAGATGGCGTCCGAAACCGTGAAAGTGTCTATAAAAGCTATTTTAACATATTATAACTTTGCTATGCCCAACTATTTACCTTTTCATTGCAAACACGATTCTTAACATGGTAGGAAACGAGGGAATTTCCCCTGTGTACCATTAAATTATCACAACTAACACAAAGAAGAATGACTCTTCGATTAGTTTGGGGATAATGAACATTCAAGCATTCCGCATGATAGCTGCAAACACTGAAAAGGATATCTTTGGATCAAATAGTCCAAGAGCTCCCTTGGCTTGCAGAACGATCTGTACGTCGTCAGGAACGTTCTCACGAAAGTTGGATCTACGGAAAAATACAACAATGACTGATTTTGCAGAATTCTTTCATTAGTATGTAATATTTTCTGCACTATTATATAAGCTTAAAAGAGTTTGCATATCATGTTATCAATCAACAAATTCTGCGAGTCAATAAAGGTGTAAAAATGAAGTTATTTAAAGAGTGCGAGGAAAAATTATACAAATACCTTAGCGCCTGCAAAGCGACTCAATTTGCGCAGAAGTATTTGTAACATTTTGCCTCGCGCTCTCTGCGTAAATCTCGTTTTACAACTTTATTAACTAGCAAGCAGAATTTGTATTCCTTATTTTTCATTACCTTGACAATGGCGTCATGAAGACACTGAAACGTCGGTTTTCATCGTTAGTTTTTGTTTGTTTATGCATAACATTAGTATTATTAATTTTTTACATGAAGGCTCTGTTAGAAGTACGTAGAAATCTGTTTCACTCTTGCCGTTTTACTGATGTGACATTTGGTTTTGTGTGAATTACATTCAGTTCCAAGAATACTGAAACAATGAAAGTAAATGTAATATTTTATGCTTTGGACATCAAAACTTACCTGCATACTTGTGATGTGTCAGTCTTTCAATCAATTTTATTAGAGCTCCACCTTTTATAACTGGAGCATTACTTGAGCTCTGTGAAAAGAAATTACACCATATCACCTAGTGACGAAGCCTTCATTCTAACCTAGAGACCCATCAAGCCGGTGCTTATCTCTTATATCTCTAGTTTCCTTGGCATGAAGCGACAAGGAGTATTTCTACTCCCCCCTGGATGGAATGCTAGTCCATTGCAGTGTTACTTCCAGCATTCAAATTAACCGGTACCCATTTACAAGAATTACACTAACCACCTTGCCTAAAAAATACACCAAAATAATCTGCTAAGCACCCAGCCAGTGATAACAATCAGGATTCTAGATAAGTTTTCAAGGCTGGGTGTCAACAAGGAATTCCAATGGGTCCGGCGTCAATTCCTACTGCTCCCACCAAATCATTATAAATTTTCTATTTATTTGGCGGGTCATGTGGGTGACCTTGTCGGGTTTTTGACCTGAGACACCTCACCTATCTGGAACACTGATAACAATACTGTGACAGCAGCGAAGTGCTGTGGAAGGTCCTTCTAGTATGTCACCATTTAAATGAAAGTTGTACCGTCGGAAGTGAGATACCTCCATGTGGCAGTGTTTATTACGATGTACACGGTGGTTTTAACTTATAAAGTCCCTAGTCAATTTTTGAGCATTGAAATGAGAATGTGTACGCTTATTGAGTGAAAAGTTTACAAGTTTACCCCTTGTCCTTCCTCAAACACAATATTGTCTTCAGCATCGTCAACAGCAAAACTGGGTGAAGGAGAAGAAAAGGCAAAGTCACTTTGAAAGTTTAGTGGTCTCACTAGTGAAGTTAATTAGGAAAAAACAAACGAAAGAAAGTTTCAAACACCTACACTAATATTTCTATAGCTGTCTCTTTGATGATACATTTGTAATCTGTTCACAAGCTACAAAGTGTGTGTGCATTACAACTGGAGTTGACTGTGTTACACAGCATTTTTATTATGTAAATGAACTAACCAGTATTCCTCTGGACCGGGCATTCTTAGAGGGATGGCTTTCTCTTCTTCTAAAAGAAGGTGATCCAACATTCGGTCTAGTGTGCTGTTGAGAGACAAAAACAAAATTGTGAGTTACACCAAAACAGGGAGAACTGAATCCAGTTCACTGTCTGACTATCCCAACACAATCAGGCTCAAGTTGTTCGAAAGGTGGATAACGCTATCCACCGGATAAATCACTATCCAGCAGATAGCAAGGTTTGTTTTGTCAACCCTTATCCACTGGATAGTGATTTATCTGGTTGATAGCGTTATCCCGCCATTGAACAACTGGGCCTGATCAGCTACTATCAAAGAAACCATCTAACAATACATAAAAGGCACTGGAAGCTGGTCGGTCCTTGAAAATTGTTTTGAACTTTCCAGTTTTGTTAAGTTGCTGGAAAAAGCAAAACCAACTGGACCGACTATCTTAGTCAACAATCAATCTAATGCGCTACAAAGCTGTAACTACATGTACTTAAGAATTGCTACACTACCACAGCACTGGTAATAAATCAGTCTTTGCAAATTGCTTCAGCTCAACCTGCTCTAGGTATCTATCATAGGAGGTTGAATCTTATTGACATACATGTAGATGCAGAGTCTATAGAATAACCATTACATAAATGAAGATAACAGTGACTTCACTGATGTCATGATCAGGTATTTCAGACCCTAATACCTTCTCATGTAGATTGTCATTAGCACTGACATCCATTCATTCTTGTCCTCCTCCGTCTTGCAAGTGAAGACAGCTTTTGGCTGATCTCTGTCAACGATCTCAAAAGCATTCTTTACATCTAGTTTGAAAATATGCAAATTCATTTCAACTCGTCATTGCTTTAACTTGATATCAACTTGTAGGCAATTTTTGGGTGTTGTAATCACCAATGACATCGAAACAAACCTGTTTAAATATGGCAACCTGATACAAGTACAAGAAAGATCAAGTTTGGCAGAATGTCAAAGAACTCTGAAGTGCATGGGTAAGAGTTTACAGAAGCAGGCAACAAATGTAATTTTTTTTTCTTAATTAATAAAATGTCTTTTATATGTACATGCTCATGTCTGTGGATTAACAGTATCAGAACTGCCTGCTATTCAGGCCAACACATAATGTACTACACAGAAAACTCTGCACGGAGAAATACTGTTGGTGAAAGAATTCTACATTACATTGAAGTTCTATAGAAGATGACTGTGGCAAGAGTTGAGCCCTGCTATTTGTACTCAGCAAGATGCTGAAATGAAAATAGGCACTCACAGATAGCTGCCTGATCTCCGAGATCTGCCAGAAGAGAAATAGAGTCGGGTGCGATAATTACCTTCTGTGTCATCAAGGTTGTTAATTTCAATCTTTCTTAAAAAGTACTTTTCTTTAAGTCTGTATTCTGGTGAAGGACCAGTTAGTGAATGCCTTGTATTCTGAAAAGCAAGAATAAAGAAAGTCAAATCAATCAATCCGTCGGTCAGTTGATCAGTCGGTCAGTCGGTAAGTTAGTCAATCAATCAGTTGGTCAGTTGATCAGTCGGTCAGTCAGTAAGTTAGTCAATCAATCAGTTGGTCAGTTGATCAGTCGGTCAGTCGGTAAGTTAGTCAATCAATCAGTTGGTCAGTTGATCAGTCGGTCAGTTGGTAAGTTAGTCAATCAATCTGTCAGTCAGTCAGCAGAAAGGAGTTAAGATTGGCACACACGAGGGGCTTAGTCCCTGCGACTAGTCCCTGCGACTAGTCCCTGCGACTAGTCCCTGCAACAAGTCCCCTCACGAAGGGGCTAGTCACAGGGACCTGTCCCACAAACAGTTCACATGATGCATTTTGAGGAACAAGTCGTAGGGACTTGTCCCAAAAATTCAAACTGGTTTGAATAGGCCAATTGCGATATATTAAAATTCTAACTTGGCTCTAAGGCTTTGGGGAGTAAAACAAAAGAAATTAATTATTCATCCCTCATCCTCAATGCGATTTCTTTCGTTTTATTCCACTAAGCCTCAGAGCCAAGTTAGAATTTTGATATATCGGAATTGGCCTATTGGTGGGATTAGTCACAGGGACCAAATTTTAGACCCCACGACTAGATCTTGAAGCAAAAATGGCCAGTTCACGCGATGGGACTTGTCCCCACGACTTGTTGCAGAGACTAGTCAGAGTGACTAGTCCGCTCGTATGTGCTGACCTTTACAAGGTACATCACGTTACCTGTTTGCAGCAAATCAGCAGGCCATCAAGAAGAAAAACATATCTTTCAGTGTCCCTTTTGTTGGGATGAACTTTACCAAGGATTCCCTCTGCAATGTGAACAGATTGAAATACAATTCATTGACAATATTTTGAGGCAATCTGATCTGGGGTTGGTGATTTCAAATTCTAAGGGGTCCGTGCCCTCTCTTTAGCCAAGGGGTGCAGATTTCATGTACAGAGTTAGTATCCTGCGAATTGCATATGACCTTGAATCTCACTAGAAACACAATCTGTATATATTTGAATTTAATAGATAGGAACTGAAAAAAAAAAAACATTCTTCAGACATCTTTATCACTGCCCTCACCTTTCATTACTTCTGTACATGACTGTGAAATATCTCTCCCCTATGAAAAATGTCAAAATCATTATTAAACCAAAACCTGAAAGTAGAAACTGTGCAGTGAGCAGACAGTTGTATGTTGTTTTCCCACAGCAGATAGCAGTGTTAGTTATTTTTTAGAAAACAGTCCTAAGAAAATGCACATGCTGACTGGTTTAAAATTGTGTTCTCATTCTCCCAAACTTCCACTCGTGTTTCTATAACTCAACAGAAACGCAATACATGTTTTCTATTTCGTAATCACTATATAGGTGGGGGATGACCTACATAGCAATGAGCTGTTACATGCAAATGGAAGGCAACTATGCCTATCTATGAGTGGGGGGAGGAGTTTGACTGTGAAGTCTCACTGATATTTGTCAGGCGAGTGTAATCATGGCTATGGCTAGCTTGTGGGTACTGCCAGCCTACAGAGCATTCATCCAAACTGGAGCTCAGGTTATTGCAACTAATGTGGGAATTAGTCCTGTCAGATAGCCCAGAGCTAATGGATTCTGTCTGTCACTTGACGGCCAAATTTTCAATATTGTGTTTCAATATTGTGTAACAGGAATGTTTAGGTAGTCTGTTTAAATCAGAGCAAAGGATGTTTTAGTTTTGGGCAGTACTAGCCTTTAGGTAAGTTATCCGCCTTGAGACTGGGTTCTCACCAGAAGCTTTATGCATATCACTAGGTGTCCAGCCTTCAACTGCGATAGGGTTATTAACGTGCACTGTCTTACCTCCCATCCATCAATGTTCCTTTGCAGTTCATTCATGATAACTGCTGCTGAACGGAATGCTCCTGATTTCCTCTTTTGCGCTCTCGTGAACTTGTCCCTGGTAAGTAATAAAAGCAAAAGTAAAGCCCTTGTAAAGTCCAAGGCCTAAAAGGATGTGGTACTTTACTCTGGTTTCCATAGAGTAACATGGCTGGGAGTATTTCTATACTCCCAGCATTTTGTTGGGAGGCATGGTGGCCGCATGGTTAGTGCACTCAACTCCAGATCAAGCAATCCAGGTTCAAGCCCTGGCTGGGGACACTGTGTAGTGTTCTTACACAAGACAATACTCCAGTACTTGATTATGTTCCAAGTTGCACAAGTAACCCTTCTTCTCCAAGAATACAACAACCTAGAACTCTTACCTGGAGTCCACTGCAACAAACACAATGCCACTGGACCTTCATTACCGAATAAGAGCTTGCCAAAACATTCCTAGTGTACTTCAAAACCCTCTAAAAATAATTCATACTTACTCTCTTTTCTTTGCCAGACTTCCGGAGGATTGGACAATTCTCTCCATCTCTGTCTGTAGTGGTCTCAGTGCACTCTGAGCCTGTCAAGGGTAAAATTCTTATTATGGTACTGGTTTGGACACATTCCTCATGGTGACAGTTGGGAGAATTCAATAAAAAATCAATACAATTTTCCTTTGGTGATCAAGTTCTGTGTTCTAGTGACCTGAATACTTGATATTTCTCACAGAATGCTGATAACTGAGTAAGCTGTACAGTAAAAAAAATGCATATAAGAACCTAGTGATTTAAGAACCTACAGGCTGAAATTCACCATTTAAATTTTCAGAAATACAAGAACCTGTTCAGCCAGGAAAAGAAAAATAGGTTCTTATACATTATGTATTAGTACTACAATATTTCTGCCAATGATTACACTACGTACGACAACCTCTGAAAAATAAGAACCTATTAAGAACCTAATCAGCCTGAATTGTGAAAAACTACCCTAAAATATAAGAACCTGTTCAGCCTGACCTTGAAAGTCTAGGTTCTTATATGCGGGTTTTTACTGTGCTGAAGGATTAAGGCAACTTTAAGAAGTAGTTTATAAATGTGGCTAAATATCATTTAGGCAAGGTTAAACTCGAGCTAATGCAGCCAGCTACCCTACTTAATATCTGAATGCATGTACATGTAATTGCCTGTATTAAGCCATTTCTCAGCTCATGTTGCAAATTGTCTGACCTACACACTAGTTTTTGTCCATGTGCTACAATGTTAATTTTGACACACTGTTGAATGGTATCTTTTCAGCTTAAAAACTAATTTCTATAATAATAATGTCTTGATATGTCTTAGGACAAATTTCACATAGGGCTGAATAAATTTCTTGCTTTTTCCCTTCTTTCAAACTGTAACTTTTAAAAAAGTCCATTCTTAAAGTGGTTTAAGAGATTCCTGCAAAGAGAAACTAGAAATGATATGGTAAGGGTTCATTTTGGCTGTACCGAATGAATGTACTTTTTACCTGCTCTAAGCTTTCAATATCATCTTCATCTGGTGATGTTCTAAGCAACAACTGGAATGAGAAAATGAAACAACAACTTCAACACAAAGATATTACATTTTAACAGTGGGCTTCCTAAGGAAGAACACACCTTGAAAATTAATTAGCAATGAACATGTCAGCAAGACTAATGTTATGACTAGTGACTTGTTAGGATGGTGGCTAAAATTAATGAGGATGCATGCTAGTTCAAACCCTTACACTCCAACTGGGTTGTCTGGGTGAAGAGATGACCAGGAACTACAGAGTAAGGTAGATTGTTACCACAACACCTTTGCAACTACAACAGATTAAACCTGAATTTAAGGATCCATGGCTTAAACTCTGGCATCTTTTGTCCAGCACTCTTTTCATCCCCTGAGAGAGAGTCTTTCAGCTTCCCGCTTAAAACATTCAACATAATGGTGTACGTAGCACTCAGAGATTCACATAAAACCTAGGTTTGGTTAATAGGATTTTCAATTTGGTTATAATTTTCCACCTGATGTCAGCAATAACTAAGAGAAACCACAAGGAACTCTGAAATAAAACCTCGTAAATTTGCAGCCTTTCAGCTTGAATCTGAGAACTCCAACTTCTCTGATGGAAATAGAAATAGGTGTGGTGGGATGGGAGATGTCTCTCAAATCTCAGGCCAATACTGAATCCAAAGGTTACTCCCCTAACAATCCATAATCCCAACATCAACAGATCTACTTAATGTATAATGGTCACCTTAATAAGATCAAAGTAGTGTAAGCAATGATAGATAGGCATCATTAGCAGCTTGGGTAGACAATACTGAACAGCTTCTTTGAAACCTGGGCCTTTGGCCTGAAAAAAATCAAAATCACTTAGTAATGAAAGCTGTGGGGCTTGGCTTAAACGCTGAACTATAAAAGAAAACTGATCACTCCATAAGAAGTACATGTAGAAAGGAGGCTATTTTGAAATTTCTGTGAGATTTCCTGTTTGCCGATTGCTATATGTAGCAAAAGAGGCAAATGTGTGGCATGAAAAAATCCAAAATGGCTTTGCCTTGGAAATTCAAAATCCAAAATAAATAATATTTGTATCCAATTTTTTGATCAATTCTTAAATACTATTCTTTTGTTTTCCACAAATTGTCAGTTGACACTATACTGCCAACAGTTTGATGCGAGGCAATTTAAAACAGTGAATCCTGGAATTCATTGTTACTTAGTCTGCAAGTACATAACGGCACTTTTTTTAAAGAAAACTTTCCTTTAATGCATTTACCTGTGTAACAGAGTTTGATGAAACCACATAAGCAAAACATGTCATTGTTAGGCAAACCATACCTTGAAGTATTCATTGACAGGAGTTCTTAATAATAACTCTGACAATTTCCCTCCGATACCAAGATGCCTGTACTGTTTGCTAACTGAAGCAGTCTGCTCCCTGGCGTATGTCTCGTAAACTTCAAACTCAGCACCCTAAAGAATTGTATCCAAATACATAATAAGGCTTTCTGTAATATTTAACAGCTAATCTTTCCACAACTTTTTGCCAACATGCGGGGTCTAAAGAAAATGAATTTTGACCTTGAAAGCAACTGTACACCAGGCATGATTGTCTTGCAGTCCCAACTGAATTTAATTGGTTTTTTTATGACTGGACTCTCTTTGAAGCAGACACCTCTCTGAAATTGACTGTTAGAGTCAATTATGAATTGAGAGACATTTCACAGCATTTAATTTTGTGAGCTAAAGAAGGGTGCTTAGCAGAGACAGCACACTTGTCTGGACATATCCTAAAAAATGTTTCATCATCATCGTCATGTTTTTGGTAAGCAATAGATAGCAACAACGAGTGGATATGTCAGTTGAGACAGAGAAATGGCAAGTTTCTCTCTGGTGATGTGTACAAAATGTTCCTTACTTTGGCATATTAAAATAAATGAAAATTCCCATTTAACAGTGTATGTCCAGAATGCACTGTACCTCAGCCATCTCTTCAAAGCATTCTCCAATCGCTGGCTGTTTGCCTTCATCTGCTACTTCAATAGCTGCCTCCAACAAACCCAGAAACGTCACAGAGAACTCATAGATATCAATGATATTGCTGAAAACCCTTCCAATATCCTGTAACAAAGGTTCACTTCGAGGTTAGATACTGGCAGTGAAATATCATAAATATTGCCTTTCCTTGCCTATCAATGTTCAAGAAAAGGAGATCAGAGGCGATGAAAGGGGTATGATTTTGATCATCATTGCTTCTTTGAGGATGAGAATTTTGGCATGATACTTATTCCTGTTTCGGGGTAGGGATGCCGGTTTGTGCACCTTCAATGAATGAGAAAGTCTAGTGACAAGGAAACATAGGTGACAAGACTTCACCCCTGGGGGAGTGGGCACTCCCATATAAAAAGGACAACGGGTACTCGCCGTACCTTTTAGGGGTTGAAAAGGTGGTTTTGTTGCCTCTCAGGGTGTTCAGGCTCAAAAGGTCCACAGCGGGAGCTTTTGCGGCACCTTTTAGGGTATTGAGCCGAAAAAATATGAGATAATGTTTTATTTTAGAATTGGTATCCCTTAGGGATTAAAAAAATTTCAAGCAACGCCCACAAACAGGATCTTGGTACCTCTTAGGGTTTTTTTTCAAAATTTCTGATGAGCACCCCCCTGGGAGTCCCACCTCCTCTTCACCTGGGTAAGGCCTTTTCTAAGGAGAATGAGATATGTATCAAGTGTGTTGCTTGAGAGCTATTTTCTGCTAACTGACTGTCTGCCATTTTACTTTCTTGTGCCATTGTCACATCTTTCGCCCTTGTTGTTGGTGGTTTGGTGAGAGTCAATGGTGTTATCACCCAAAATGTTAATTCTCCACCCCTAAGGCTAGCACCCCACACCTTCTATGCATGCCCCCCCGCCCGCACAAGCTTAACATCAATAGATGTACATGCATAAATCAATGATTCATTCTCTAATATATACCATAATATACTACAACTAATATACTTATATGCTATAATATAACATGTAATAGGTACTAAGTGTTAAACTTTCTTCTTATTAGTAGAGTGCTCCAGTCTGTCTCCAGTCTGATCGAGCTTTGACAAACATACAGGAAAAGGGATTGATTGAATGCATTCTGAATATTAATCCTGTGTTACATACCTCATGGGTGAAAAGGTCCTTTGCCTCCACAAAAGGTGCTCTGAAAACCTACAATAGGGAATAGTCCAGGATATTCTCAGTAGAGGCTGATCACAGGAACCAGCTATATTAATATTTAGGGTGCTCTTTTGCAATGTTTGCTTGCAGGCTTGATGTGAAGTAGGAGGCTATCCCAGTTCAGACAAGCCCTTTTCCAGAAGGCCAATTTTTGAAAATTGCTAATGTTATAGGTGGTGACTATTCACGTCAGAATACTTGTTGGAGTACTGGCAGGTGCCAGATCTTGTTGAGAGAATTCCTTTGGTCTACTGTGAGAGTGATTAGACATGTCTTCCCAAAGACCATGAGACACTAACAGTGGCTGGGATTCAGACTTATCTGCCACACACCAGCCATTAACCACTGCCGACAAATGTGTTTCATAGTAATTTGCAACAATTGTGTATTGAGAGAAAGTCAAGTGTAATACCTTGATAATCATATTTAAATCTCTGATGTACTGGCCCTCAGCAAGCATCATTTCCCGCACAACTTCGTCATAGGTCAAAGCACCTTGACTGCTCAGCGTCTATCACAAGAAATGTGAGTAATATATTAATTTACCCATGATAGTAATCCATGCCGCACGATAAGAATTCTTGTTTGCTCCCTCATTTGTACATTGAATGACTTACTAGCAATTAAATACAATCTTCTTTTCCAAGTATATGTTGTACATGTAGTGTACAGTGGCTTGATCAGATTTTTTGAGTAACCACAACACCACCATGATGATCATCAATCCATTGATAAAATCCGATCGAGCCACCTTAAAATGCATTTTAGGTAAGAACAATTTCAACCTAGGTTAATTTGTATCAACCTACGTTAAATTTGTCAGTTATTTTTTCCCCACTTTGGGAGGGGGTTCTTAAAATAATAATGTACACACCAGCCACCCCATTCAGTCCGTAACCTTACCCTACCCTGTCAGAGCCCCCCCCCCCCCCAAGAACATTTTTGTTTTGTACTCACCCAGATATGAACACCTGATCTCTGACTTCGTAACTTCAGCCTTCATTTCCACTAGGCCATGCAAGAAATCTTTGTAAATTTCCTCACATTTATTGTTCTAAGAGGTTACTGGTCCCAAACTACATATATATCAAACTAGTTTGAATTCCTGCTGACCTAACCTACCTTTTAAACTCCAATATATTTTTGTATTATCACTATAACTGACCTCTGCTTCAACCGATGTCTCAACATCATCTGGGTGGAACATGTCCATCAAAACCTACGAAATGTGAAGCAGGACAACCAAATATCAGTGCATTTTTCTACAAAAAAAGCTACCATTATGTAAACCTAGTACGCTCTTCAAATTCCTACTTGCAACGGTATTGTAATTTCTTTGTCATCAGTCTGGGGTGTACTAAGAAGTAACTATACAATTCATGGCCCAAAATGGTGACCAGTTCAATGCAACTGAAAATTGAGCATTGGCAACTGGAATTTCAAGGCTGGTCACCAGCAGGCAATTAAAACTTTTAGTAACAACTGCCCAATGTTTTGAAGAGGTTTGCAGATAAGGCACAAGGACACTAACTGAACTTAAAATCTGTTAACTTAATATTGGACTTCGCTGTGGGAGATCTGTTGTTAGAATGCTGGACATCAGATCAAACAATCAGGGCGTGCCCTGGCAGGGACCATTGTCTTGTCAAATGAAGCTCAAAAGTCCACCAATGACTAACGAACAATGTCCCAACGGGTTCGTCTAGGACGGTTTTAAACACGTGCTTCGTCGGCTGGTAGTATAACAATGTTTTGGTCGTTTTTCATTCATTTCAGTGCTTGTTGTTCGTCTTTTATCAAGTTACTGCCAGGTATGTATAGGCTGATTGTACCGTGGAAGCAATTCTGCTTCTGTTGTTATCCTTGGCAGGTTCTGATTCTCGTTGACGAGACAGAACTGCCTCAACACTGGACACAATAGACTCGGTCAGCATCCATTTAGGCTTCACTGAGTGCTGACAAACTTTACACTTGCTCAAGTCTTTCATCCAATACCATCATGGCTTAGCTGAGCAATCACTTTCAACGTACCAGACATAACATCACCAACTGATAAACACTATTCACTTGACTCTGAAGATGACTTCCGTTCAGGTTGTCAAAACGTCAGTCACCAACAATGGTTCTTTTCAGAACTACTCCCACTCGGACGATCACACAAGGCAAACTATGATTGTTTTATTTTGAAAACCATCAGTACAGTAAAGAGAAGAGAACGTCTCACCTTGTCAGCAAACAGTGCCACCTTGATGTCCTGGCATGTGATTTCAACATGTCTGATGTTCTTCACGTAGTTGCCGGCCAGCTAGAGAATAGCAAAACAGCAGGAAAGATCACACACCATGTCAATTTTGTATATAGGGTTTTTGTGACTTAACTGTGATAATGTCCTCCATTTCACAATCAGAGAAGGTTAACTGATTGATACAAAGCATGATAAAACCAGAAACCAAAATGTGGCCGAAACTCATTGTAAAAGCACACCACAATGCACACTGGATACACCATAGACAGAAGATAGGGTGGGGAGAGTTTTTGAGATTATGTGATTGAACTGAACACAATGACATCCAGCACTAAATCCCTGCAAAATATTTTGAATTGTACTTGCAAGACCAGGAATGTCTCATATAACCCAGGATGAGTGATAATCTGGGTACCATTAGCTGTCGTACAAATAGAACCTCTACCTACTGTTAGCTACACAGTAATGGTTGTCTGCCATGTCAAATGTGTGGTTCCAGAAAATACCCATACCCACCCCAAGGAGGGCCATTGGAAATTTCAAGGGAGAGGGTGGATCTCAATAGGCAAAATTTTTCAATGAAAGTATGAACAAAAACAAGAAATTTCCAAATAGATTGGGGGAGAAGGTTCAAACCAAAAAAAGTCCATGACTATGGGTATGGATATTTTCTGGAACCACATACAGTTGAAGCTCCATACGCGAGCACCCAAAATGTCAAGCCTAGGTGGTCGCTAATGACAGTCTAGCCCATATTGGGTCAAAAGGTCATGTCTTTGGGTTGTGATTGGTAGATTTTGATAAAGTTTTTTTTGTTTCTTTTTTACAAGGTTTTTTGATTGTTGTCGTAATTATGAGTGGAGTCAGGCAAAAATGTTATCATTAGTTAAGTTTTCACCTTCTGAGTTTGTGTGTTATTGAAAGGTGCAGTAAACAACAGGATGAATAACTTTGGCTGACCTTTAATCGTGGATTAGTATTGATCAGTTTTCAGCCGGTTCTTACCTTCAAGATATCAGCAGATATGTATTCCATAACAGCTACAATGTATAGGCTCACTTGGAATTCCACCTTGAATCCCAGAATATCCTGCAACCCAGAAAAATGCATAAACACACACATTTTAGAGCCCGAAAGTTGATCTGACAGTTAACAGCGAAAGTATTGAGTGAAACATTTGTCTAAGTTATTTACCAGAAATTTCAAAATTTGCTGATGAGCAGAATTTATTATTCTCAACATTTACTGAGAATTACAAAGCTTTTGAAGAATCGAAAAATTGTTTCACTTCAGTAATTACAGAACCGAACTTATTCAAGCAAGAAAATAAAAGTAGAACAATTTTTTTGAAGTCAACTAGTAAACAACGTAATTAGAAGATGCGATTTGCACTGTAAGTATTTGCGAGTATTACTCATCTCAGAGGATTCTAAAAGTTTTCAAACAAAGTTATAAAAGCAGATCAAGGAAGAGGAAGTACAACACTATTAGCGAAAAAAGAAGGACGAAAATTTAACAAAGACGGCGACACCTGAGTTGATCAAGATCGAACGACTTGTTTGCTATAAAATCAGTCAGACATCGTGAAAGCAATTGTTTCACACCAGCATGTACAAAAAAAATTTTTGAAAGAGGCAATAAACTACTTGAAGCATGTACACAACAAAAAGTGAAAGGAAAATAGGAAACACTTCAGAGCGCATGGCGCTAAGTTTGTTGATCTGTATAACAGCTAATAAATAAGAGGACCTGTACCAACATGACAGCTCGGTGCATGCATTAGCAAGCAAAACAAATCGCACTCTGAATGAAAGTTCAACATCACCTTCATGATGATGGGGTGAACTTTATCCGCCGGTAACACTACTGGGCTTTTTTTCTTTCCCTTTTCAACGGCGGCCTGCGCATCACCGATTGCCCATTTATCGATCGGATGAGGGAATGTGCTTCTAACCCGTTCTTCAACATCCGCCACTGAACGAGGCTGGCAAGCACACAGGTGATTCAGGAGCTGGACTATCAAAGATTCGATGTACTCCAGCGCTTCGTCGTGAACTTTCAGCGACGGGTGAACCTGCGATTGGACCTACAAGCGAATTTGAAAGCCCAGTAAGTTAGTTGTAACACTTCTGATCACGCCTCCCCGGTTAGCTAAATTCGCAAATGCAATTAGCGACTACATACAGCCGCATATTCTCTGCTAAAACCTTCGTATTAAAGGTGAATACACTCCTCTCTGTCGACACTTTCAAGACCTAATCTACACGCAGG
>Ga0126338_10000047_pt1 | contig 36588 bp, 24 predicted proteins | sample OrbCmetagenome_2_FD_92529 | JGI IMG/M metagenome (GOLD analysis project Ga0126338, IMG submission 92529) | Coral microbial communities from Petempiche,Puerto Morelos, Mexico - Orbicella C C metagenome | ecosystem: Host-associated > Invertebrates > Cnidaria > Coral | place: Petempiche,Puerto... | reverse complement strand
TTGTCCCCGCCCCCGGGGGGCCCCCCTTTTTTGGCAAAAAAGAAAGGGGGGCGGCCTGGGGGGGGGAAAACAAACCCCCGGGGCTGAAAATTGTTTTTGGCGCAGGGTTTTTGGGGGGGGGGGGGGGGGGAAATAGCGTTTGGCTGATGGAGGAGTATGTATTTTTGTGACGATTGCCCGGTCCATCACATTTGAATCAATTACTTTGTAATTTGCATGATTTATGAACTGAGTTCAGCGCGTGTTTAGAGAGGCGTTTGCTGAAACGCCGAACCACTGTCGCATTATCCGACTTGGTAAGTCGAACCTATGCTAGAGTCGAACCAATTAATTTGAGTCGAATTTAATTGCAACAAACGTCGCACCATTCATGCGCCTATTTCAAAATTAATAGGTTCGACGAATTAAATTCGACTAAGATTCGACGTTTGCCCTAGGCCTAAGCCATACGATAGGCCTAAAAAACTCGCGCCACTTTTTCATCCAATAGAAGTAAAACCAAAACCAATCGTGACTCGCTCGCCCTCGTTTTCCCGCGCTTTGCGTCAGCTACATGTAATTAGTTCGAGTTTTGATTGGTTCACTGGACTGTCTGTGTCCTTTGTGATTGGCTAGCGTGATTACTTCAGTTCTGGGTTTACGACACTTAATTGAAAACCGCCCTAACTAAACGATCGACAAGAACGCCTAAGTCACCTTTCTTTACTAAATATCCTCTCTTGAATGCCGGTTGACTTCTATTTAGAATAGCAGGCCCTGGGGCTCTAGATCGGTTGAACATAAATGATGAGCCATTTTGTTGGTCCAGTTTCCTGCTCGGTGTCATTGGCCTGTGAGGAAGGTCCCAATCCTGAGCCTGGAACACAATAGAGAAAAAAACAGAACTTTCTTTTTCCGTCTTACAAAACACAGGATACCAGAAACTGACTGTTTTCGCAACTTAAATAAAGTCCAAAAGCCGAGGATACAGTTTGCGACTGGAAGCACGCGTATGAATCCACAAACGTTTCCTCCTGCTTTAACAGACAGTTGTGTAACCTCGTTCCCCAGGCTTAAAGGAGCTACGTCACGGTTTGCTCATCTTAAAAAGTTAAGCCTAAATTTTTCAAGTTCGTCATTTGTAATCCGTGTCAATCTTCTTCATCGTTAACCATCCTTGTTCTTTATGGCTTATTATCATCTCTTTGGTGTGTTTCTATCTTAGTAAACTATTATTTTCAAATTTCCTTCAATTTAAAGGTAACTTTTGTACGCGGTCAAAATAACTGGAAATACCGTGACTGAGCTCCTTTAAGAAAAGGAATTCGAACAAACTTTCGATCAATCCTTCAGTACGTGTGGTATAAATGATTTACAGCAAGACTGGTAGCAATAAGGAGCAAAAGAAATCCTGAATTTGGAAATGGCAGCCGAGACGTCACGATATCGGTTAACAAAGGTTCGTCATCTGTTGAATATCGTCTGGACCGCCAGCTAAAATTGAATCTCTATCAGTTGTTTAGAAAGTCTGTTGAAGATTCAAGGAAACAGATGCCAGTGCTTTTTCTCTTGCACCAAAGCACCAAATCTGCCAAAGTTCAAAACAAACACAGAACCTGGAACATTTTACATTTTGGTTTTTCATAAAGATTGAACTATAAGAATCAAAGAGAGCTGGCTCACCCTCGATACTGGTTCTCTCAGAGAAAGGCCCTCGACAATGTGTTCGTGTTTATACCTTGCTACAACGGCATCCACACTAAAACAACAACAAAAAAATTAAGTTCTGCTACAAAAATACAATAAAAAATGAGGGTCTTGCTCTTGCTTGCGTGATAAAGATGACCTTTGTAGTAACTATACGACCCGCGAGGTTTTCACTCAGCAGGGAGGCTAGAATCAGTAATGGAGAACAATTCTTGCAAGAAAATGGTAGTGAATTTTAGTAAAATAGTCCACTGACTAGGATCTTAAAATCATAAGCTACAGTGCAACCTCCAGTTGCGACCACCTCTCGTGAGCGACCACTTCTCCTCAGCGACCAGTTTTCCTAAATACCAAAAGTTTCCAAGTCAAATCACTATATTTGGAACCTCTTGTAAGCGACTACCTCTCGTAAGCGACCGCGACCACTTTTAGAGCTGAAAGTTTGAAATTTTCTTTTGTTTTTAACCTCCCGTAAGCGACCAATTGACAGATAATAATGCGAAAATTGGATAATAAGGTGTTGTAACATTATTGCATTCCTGGGTAGTACCGGATTTTTTTCTCGAAATTGATTTTTCACATGAATAAAACATTGAAAATTCAAAGATAAAATGCACATACACTGTACTCTATCAGTCGTACAAGAGACGACCTAAATGTCTTAAAATTACCATATGCTAATGAGGCAACATTTTGACCCAATATGCAGTTCTAAGCTCTGGTAAGCGACCACCTCCCGTGAGCGACCACATAGGCATGACATTTTGGGTGGTCGCTTACGGGAGGTTCGACTGTATTTTTATTGAAACGAAATCAAGATTATGCATGCACACATCTGAAGACGTCAGCTTCACAAAATTCGAATAAGTGTCTGTGGGGAGGATTTAGAAAAAGTTCTGAACGACTAGCAGATTTATACTAAAACAATTAGATTATTCAGTCGCTATCGATTTCTATACGTGATAGTTGACGAGGGGACGAAGTGATAGAAATCTCCAGCTCGTGATCTGATTGTTAGGTAGGACTTTCAACTTGTCTTCACAATGTTGTGAATGTGCACAGCAAAGTTAAAGGATGTGTAATATAAAATAAGGAAGAGGTTTGACAAACATTGGCCCTCAAGCGACATCTGCCCTGCACGCGTCACATGTGTTGCAAGATTTGACAACGGGTCCTCGAAAGGAATTCCACACCGACAACGCTTGACAGTGTTAAGACGCCAAGTTTAGTTAGGAAGAGCATATTTTTAAGGCATAAACAAATATGCTGCGAAAAGTAAGATAGTATCAGGAAAAACAATCACAAAAGCTAATAAAGTTGATCAGTAAAGAGCATTAATGCAATCTTACCTGTCAAACATTCTGCCGCCCATAGAATACTGCATTCCTTGTTTTCTGATAAGAAAGCGCGTGATACCCTCAGGAGCTCTGCGAATGTAATACAAGTTTTTTTCGAGTTCAAATAGAAAAGCCTCACTGCTTAATAAATTCAAGAAAAGGTAATACAACGTTTATGAAATCAGCGGCGTAGACAGCAATCTGCAATGAAGCCTTTTAATACCCCCTAAAACACAGTGTCAACATGCTCATGAACAAGAACAGTGGCTTCGTTTAAGCGCTAAGATTCTCTCAGTTTTCTGGCAACAACGCAGGCAGTGAACGAGATATTTGGGAATATTTAGGTGCGAGCTTTGTCTTCGTCAAGTCAAAAGTGTCAAATAACCCACACACGCTTTCGGCAACGTATTCACAAGGGCGCAGTCTCAGTTAAGTTTCAGCTGGGACACACTGGCAAGGCAGGAAACACCATATAGACTGGCTTCACTGTAAAAAAAAACATCCTGGAAAACGCCCACTTTGTCCCTCTTTAAAGAAACAACAGACAGATCTAGCCGGAAAACCCGGAAGGCGTCTAGTATTTTTTAAAGGTCTTATTCAGTAATGAGCAGAGTTTCATAACTTAGAACTGCCATTGTGCAGCTGCAGTTGCGGCGTCTAATTGAAAATAGACATGTGCATTGACGGTTCACGTGCGGAGGTTCTGTAGTTCGATGGCTTTTCTTTCTACTCAGAACACTGCATAACCATTGTGGTGTTCTGAACGTTTGGTAAGGATGACTTCAGGTTCTCAGACGCTAATCACTTGGTGAACTCTGTTTATCGTTTTAAACCGTTTTCCGAAAAATAGCGGAGAAATCAAGGGCCATTGATAAAAATGATAATTTAATCAATTTAGCTTTTTTTTTTTTTTGGAAAACAAACTATTTTCCTGTGTGGGCCTACGCCTGAAGAAAAGCTAAAAATGACATTGAAAAAATACCAACCCACGCGATCTAACTTTAAGAATAAGTTGTAAACATGAGAAAGTTTTTTATACTTTCACGACTAAAGAAGTTGTGCGCTTTAACACTCTTTGACATCATTGTAAATTATACACTAGATTTCATTTTTTCAGGCTCTTCTTTGTATGTATGAGCTACCAATTTTGAAAAGCATGAATTAAAAACAATTAAAACCAAAAATAAGGCCCGTTTCCCGGTTGGAGAATTCGAATTGATGATTATGGAAACTACAAAGACTACAGAGTCCACTACATACATACAGTGGCACCTCGATTTAACGAACCTCTATGTAACAATGTCCTCGGTCTAACGAACGATATTCCTCGCCCCAGCAATAGTAAAATATATGGAAAAGAACCTCGATATAACGAAACCTCGTTCAAGTGAACATATTTTGCCAGTCCCTTGGCCCATCGTTATATCGAGGTTCCACTAGACAAACATAACATTATTTTAAACTCGAATTTAAGAATAGCTAGAACTCTCGGACGCCGTCATCTGGTGCCCGTAATAGCGAGAGTCCGCAATAGCGGGGTGTAATGAAAATGACCCAATCAATCATAAGAATCAATCAGAATGTGAGAACAATTTGACTTATTGTATCATTGGTAACATCACGGAATGTTTCATGTGTCCCCTCTTTCAGAGCTATTTTCATATCATTAAATACTTTGTTCCACTAGTATTAATTTCGCAGGACGCCATTGCGTAACCTTCAGTATATTTGTGAGCAATTAAGTAACCCATTCTACAAGGTTATTCCGTAGACATTCCACTGTAGTTGGCTAGAAATGAGTTTTGCCTTGGCCTGGGTTCTCGGCCGACTTTAAGATCACTTACTACTCTATAACAGATGATGCATCATTCCGTTTTGGTAACAAAAAAAAAAACAGTTCACCAAGTAAGATACGATCTTAGGGTGCGTTTCTTTCAGAAAATCCAAGATTGGATTCTTAAATCCGAAAACGGATTTTGCGTTTCTTTTCTAAACAGATCAATCCAAGATCACTCGGATCACGGTGCGCCAAAGGAACCGCAGAATCCTTGCCCAGACACAATTCAAACACAACTGGTCAATTTGTTAAGAACGCACTTAGGCCGCCTTGTTTAGAGTAGTTTCACGTTAACTACAGTGAAAAGTCAAAAAGGCTGCAGCTTGTAAGCAGACCCATATAAAAAATTAAAATAATCTCACTAAACAGATGCCAGGTACAGTATGCCAGTAGCGATGAGACAAAATGAGGTGAGCTTATCAAAGATTGAACCAGAAAAGAAAAACTACAATTTAATCTTCACACCTGAGTGAGAGTGAGTAATCCCCTGGAGACTTGTCACTTGGCCTTATAAGGAAACTACCCACAATGCCATCTGTTGAATAACATTACCAAGAACAATTACCCACAATGCATTTGAACTTCCAATTGATGACTGTTTTGGTAAGGGTGCATGTATTTCAATATCATTGGTATCCATTGTTACAATATGATTTATGTAAAGCAAACAGTGAAACACTATAGAATTCCTCTGGTATACGTTTGAACAGACTAAGGGACAGACCATTATTGTTTTAGGGGGGAGGGGGGTTGGGCAATCTTCTGGGACATTAAAAAAATTTTTCTCACCTTTAGATTGTGCATAACTTTTTGGGTGGGCATTACCTTGTGCAAGAATTTTTTTCAACATCAAAAATAAGACCTGTATAGTAGAAAATACATGCTCATTTTTTTCCCCAAGGCTCCCCATGCACAACTGTTTTTCAACAGTTTTTGCTGCACAGGAATTTTTTTGGGAAATTGCAAAAAAAATGGTCCATCCCTAAGTACATGTACATGTGTAATGTGTAAACCTGTTATTTTAAGATTATATCAATGGCCAATTCCCTCTGGGAGACGTGCTTGCAGGGAATCATGGTAGTTGTATTCATCATCTTGGACTGGATGTTTGTTTTCATGAATACAACTATCATGATTCCCTGAAGGCGCATCTCATGGAGGGAATCAGCCATTATGTTCCATTAAAACAATAAACATTAATCTATGTCAAGTCTTCTTTAGCACCTAACAGACATCCTTATTCTGAAGTAACATCGAGAGAATTGCAAAGATATAAGAACAGTGAAGCCTTGATATTTTCTCTTTTTGGGACGGGGGAGGGGGGGGGTGGCTACAGAATGAAGGCTCATCATACAATGTCTAAGATTAGTTTTTTAAAAGTGTACAAATGCAAATTAATTCTTGTATAAATGAAATGCCTCCTTTCTGTGGTCATTACAAAAATGTAATTAATGACTCCTACTAATATAAGGCTACTTTCCTTGGTTGTATTCAAGGGGATGGGGGCAGACTTTTAGCCAGATGGACTTCCAGGCGTCCTGTGGATGGCCACTTATGAGAGAAAATTGTTTTATATTTCATATGTTGCCTTATAAATTGTTCATGTGAGTAGACCCTTTAGCATATTTGGAGGTCCACTTTTCAAATCCTGGCTAAAAGTCTGATGGGAGGGGGGCTTTTTGCTTTCAATAAAACCCCCTCTCTGTGCCAAACAGTTGGTCTCCATGACCAGGTACTGGTTTTTCAAATGGATCACAGACTCAAGCCAGGTTGTTACTCTGGGGGAAGAGGAGGGAGCACATACAAAGGCAGAATTTCTACACGAATTAACCCCTGGCATGTTTTTTACTTCTCTTGCGACATATTCATTGCCCAACCATCTCTTGGAAAGTCCCTGATATATTGCATATATATAATTTTCACAATCTCGGGTATGCTTACTGTATTAGGTATATGTTTGTTAAAATTTAACTGGAAAAAATAGTGAAACCACATGCTGAACAATTACATCCTCACAATTAATCATTCTTTGAGTTTCTGATCCAAGAAAAACAAATCCTCTTTTTCCTTAATGGTTAATTATTGCAATCAGGAACTATGCTTTTAGGCTTAGCTAAATCTAATATTACTAGACAAAAAGCCACAAATGCTATAAATACCTCTTGAAAGAATTTCTTGTGCTTCTTGTTTTGAAATATTTCCAAAGAACCACCTTTGATTGACAAGATGATAAAATGAGGAAGTTAGATCAGCACTACAACTGTAACTGTAGAAAGGATCAATAAATTCAAGGAAAAAAAGAAGAAAATTTAAAAGACTTACGGTTTTCCTGCACAAGGATCAAGATCTGATTTCTGTAGGATGGGAAAGAGACAGTTAAAAGATGAAAATTCCATTTACAAAATAAAACCTTCTCCCCAGTTACACAGTATTACATTTTTCACACTGGAATGTACAAAATAGACAGACAGAATGATCAAAATTGCCTGGAACTGGACAAGATATATTCAAATCCCACTTTACATACAACATGAGTTGATTCCTAGCTCAAACATTTTCTGCTACATTAACCCATAATTTGAAAACTACATGTACAGTATACATGGGTGTATAGCTTACTTTTAGTGTGATGAATTTTGATACGCTGCAAGAGCCTGATTAGAAATAGTTTTCAATCATGCCTTCCAGGATTTTAGTTTTGAGGAAGTCATTGAGAATCAGCAACAACTACAATACATGTATTAAATAGTAGTAGAAATCCATGAGCAGTAGTTCTCTTGAAAGTCAATGCTGTACAGTTGTTTAGCTGTGTAAATGTATGCACCATTTATATCTTAGGTATACATATTCTAACCTCTAAATATGGACACTTTTAGGGCCATAGTTAAATGTCCATGTATATGAAGTTTCCCTCTTGCTGATTATAAAAATGCTCACACCAAGAGCAAGGTAATCACCAAAGAGTAAATTGCTAAACTTGAGTAATTGCTCAAGTCTCCCAGCTTGAACTAAACAAAATATATACAGACAATGAACAAAAATTTACATGTAGACTAGAGACTTGACTTTTAACCAGAATCCCCAGGGGGTAGTGGGTGGGACTATAGGCTAGGGAGCTTAATAAATAATACTCACAGCGTCTTCAACAAGGGCTGCAGGTACAAGTCCCTTCTCCTTGTTTTTCTGAGCTGTCACCCAGAGCCAATCACTGTCAATTACATCATCAACTACAAAAACATCTCCCTGGTAAAAACTGAAAACAAAATAAATTGATAGAAGACTAGTGACATGACATGTGGTGCTTAAATGAGTGCCTGACTAACTCATGTTTCGAGTTTATAAAATGTTTAAGGAACTGTGCTTGATATGATTTGATAAGTTTAAGTTTATGAACAAGTTAGTTAATGAATTTATTTATGACAGTTCCATGAAGATAAGACCCTAAGCAATTTTAGTCAGACTGAAATAAGTACACTGTAATATCAAGGATTAATCATTAAGGGCCAGCACCAGGCAAATTGACTGACCATGAGGATGATTTTGCCTGCCTTATTTGACCATCCAGAAGAACGTTTTTCTCATTAAAAAAAGGGTCAGTTCAAAAAGTTTTGCCCGACTGTGAAAACCGAGTGCCCTCCAACTGAAAACTTTAATGAAACCCACAAAAATTATTAATATTACAGTAGGTATTTAATTCTGTTCTTCTGAATAATGGTAATAAAGTACGTACTACAAGTTAGAGCACTTTTCAATTTAGTGTCAAAAGTAATTAGACAATTATTTTTGTATTCAATGACATTTGGTTTTAGTTTTGGATTTTACTTTTATTACAGTTTGAGATTGGCTGAGAAGTCTAATTAGCAAGTTATCGGTTTGGTTTTGGTTTTACAACATTCAATTGAAAACCATTCTATACAGTAACATGTTCTACCAATCAAACACAACTCACCTCAGTTCTTCTGTATCAGGGGCTTTGTTATAGGTATACTTGGCCAACACCCTTTTCTTGCTAACAACTGGCTCTGGGGGAGGCACTGGGTGCAGAAGGTGTTCTTCCTTTAGTAAACAAGACCAGGTTGTATAGTAGCCTATCAGATCATTCAGTGAATCAAACTGCCGTCCTCCGATATAGTAATCTCCACACACTGCTGTCACTCTGAAGTGACTGATTCCATTACGACCAAGATAAGAAAGAGAGTATGTGCCGGGCTTTCGGTCACTTTCACGCACAAGGTATGAGCCCACTTTTTCATTGTCCATAAGTCTCTTTTCAGCATCTGCTCTGTCAAGCTTTCCATGGTACCATCTAGAAAACCAAATGAAATAAAAGATTATTTCCAGAAATATATTTACCTACAGTACAACCCACACTGACAGCTACCCCTCTGCAATAGCCACCTCTCAACATCCCCAGCGGACAGTCCTTGTGTTCACTCTTATTTTAACCTCTCCACAATGGCCACCAAAGTGCATCCCAAACTACCAAAATTATCTTTCTACAAAAACCAGTTAATCACCAACTGAAGAATGGTGAGTACAAAACCCCATATTATAAATAATAAAAGGTCAAAAAACTTGATCCATACTGTGTGTCACTAGTCTCTATTTCTATTTGGTTTTCTGTTTTATTGACATATTTTGATTGTGTTAGGTATTTCTATGCTACAATAAGCATTTTTTACACATAAAAATGTTGCAACCCCCCAAAAAAGGTGTCATATCACACCCCTATCACACCCCTATCTCCCTCTAATGGCCACCTCTCGACAACATTATTATCCCCACCAAAGTTTAGAATTTAGGAAAAAGTATATGTCATCCACTCAAGTCACTGTCGAATTTAAATTTCCTTGAGGAAAATTCCTGTTCTAGGACAGACAAGCCACAACGTAATTTTAGATCCTAGTGCAGCAGAGAACCAATTTTTCCCCAAGCAATCAATCAATCAATCAATCTATAAGGGCTTGACTAGGATCATTTATCAACACATAGAATTCAAGAAAATTAGTAACATGTTTTCCTGCATTTTTCATTCAAGAATGCAAGCAGACATAACATGACCGTTCTTCATGACGGGAAACGAACCATTGCTACTAATTTCTACACTTGTCAATCTTTAATATCACCGCAGTCTTGGCAAGGCTGCTTCCAATGGTAATCAGCCGATAAATAATACATTTCGACCCCCAAACTGCCGTAATATAATACAAAACTCTTTCTCATCTACTTGATTTTCGTTCTGTCGGCTTTTTACGATATATTTCTCAAGTAGAAACTTGTAAAAATGAATTAGAAACATATAAACACTGAAAGCTTGGCGGCATAGTTTCCGCTAGGTTCACAGGAGCAAAACTTACTGATCGTCTGATGGAGCGCTAAGGGCGAGCTCTATTTCTTCTTCTTCGTCTAGGCAGAGATCTGGTTCGTCCTCGAAATGATCATCTGGCTCGTTTTCACCTATTAAATTGGCCTCCGATTCAGAGGAACTTTTACGATCCCTTAGCGCCATATTTCCTCTTCCCTCGATCTCCCTCTGTGGAACGCGGGCTCAACAACCATTTCGTAATAATGTCAAGTGGGGAGGGGGAGAGGGAGGAAGTGACACGCAGTTTGTCTCCAACTTTGGTAAATAAAAACTTGGCCGTGAATTTTTGTTCTCCTTTCTTTTATAGTTTACGCAGGAGCCCACTAGCAAAAAAGGCATTTGTTGATTGTATTACAAGTGATGGAAGCAATAAAGTTCAAAAGATTGTGAAGGTAATTACCGGCTTAAGTCTATGAAAAGAAGCAAACAGGGTGGAGATGGCTATCAGTTTCAGTACATCCGTAAGGAAAAACATCATTGTAATTCTTAAAGGGCTTTTTATATATGGCTTTTGTTTCTTGTCTTTTGCTCGATTACCAGCCGCTGTTAGGGGAAATCGAGCCTTTTTTCGCTCTGTGTGGATTTCGTACCCTGCATGCATTTCGTTTCCCTGGTTTTTGCATGATAGTATCACGTGAATGAATGATTCTGATTTTTTCATATTGAGAAGAAAACTTCATACCCCGCATGGCTAGTTTTCGCCCATCACTGCACACCACGTAAATAATGGCAGGTATATGACAAAAAGTGGTTTAACTGTGAGTACATTTTTTGATACGCGGATTGTTCACGATGGGGGAGGGGTGTGGGGTGAACCAAGGTAAAAGTTCATCTTCAGTTTCAGTCTCGTCAATAACAGCGTCATTCTTCTTTCCAGCAGAGGATAGGAAAGTATTTTCCCTTTTCATCTTGACTTTCCTATTGTCAAAATGGCGGACTGTATCTGAACATAGGCAAGCAGTTGAAGTACACCTAAATCATTCTCGTCCCTATAGCCCTTTTCGCTTCTCTTAGCCGGCGGGGCCTTGGCACGAGAAACGAGAAAGGGCTATGGCGACGAGAATGAAATCAGACATCGTTACCAGGGCTTTTCCCGATTTCAAAGGGAATAGCCCTGGGAACGAAGTTGGCATTCTCTCTTTATGTTGCAAACTCAGAATGGTTTTTTCACACATATCAAAGAAACAAAAACGGGGGGAAACATTTCGTATCATACACTTAAGCTAAAATGTTAAATGCTGGTTACAAATAAAGTCGTTGTTGCTATTGTTGTCAACCAAGTGAAAGGATATTTTGGAGTTGCGAATTGGCACATCTTAAAATATCCCGCTAGCCTCTTTTCCTCGCGATACGCAATCTGTTAATCTGAGTTTATTCGAGTTGTTGATTCTCGATGGACAAATCACGAAGTCGAAAGAGAAAAAGAAAAGTTTCATTCTCCGCGACACATGATCTGGATCCCACTTTTCACCAAAATACAACGATACAAACTTTTCGTCTCCGTAGCACAAATATATTTATTATTTAAAAACAATACGAGCTAGTATACAGCTAACAAGGCAGCATTTACACGACAAGTGCGTGCAAAAAAAACATAAAACCAAAAAACGTTCTAGGATTTGGGACTTGGAGGGCACAGTTGATTTATGTCAAAGCCGGTTCGTCGTTCAACACGAAAATTACGTCACAAATAAAAGATCTCGGCTTCGGATTGCAGTAAGACTACGATATGTACAACTTTGCAAATTCAATTCCAAAACCAAATCTTAAGATAAGCAAGTAAAAATTAAGTATTGAGTTTGAGTCGCTTTCTCAAATGAAACCCTATCGGTTCCTCTTGGTCATCAACGAAGTTCTCCGAGATGCTCGCTCTCCTCTGAACGAACTTTCGCCGCGCAAGTCTTCCCCTCCGACTGTACTCTTCGGGATTCGGAGATACATCGGAGCAGCTTCGTGTACGGGTCGAGGGCGACATCGAAAGTTTACTATCACAAAGTATTGGAGATTCTTGTAACAATTTAATGCTACTCGCTGATAAGGGTGTTTTATTCAAATGTCTCCGCCTGAGATACGCTGAGGCTAACGCGGCGGGACTCTGAAACACTTCATCGTCTTCCTCGTAGCTTGTGTCACTGCTCAAGGACGAATTCGTACTCTTGCTCTTCTGCTTTCTTGACGCCTCATTCCCAGCGCGTTTCCTACCGAACACAACAGATTTGTCAATTCGTCTCTTTTTTGTTGCGGGCGACTTCGAAACTTCACTTTTCTCAGCCACAGAACGGTCATATTCTTTCTCCATTTCGCAAAGCCAATTGACCACATCTTCTGACGACATCGAATTGTCGTCCTCAACGACGACGGGACAAGAAACATTCAAAGAACTATTCCCGTCCACGTCTTTGCCTCGCACTGACTTTTTCTTTCTTGGAGTCCTTCGAGGTGCACACAAAGTGTCAGGTGCACGTAAAGTGTCACGTGAACCCCGGCACACTTCTCTAGAACGCTTATCCGCGGGAGAGCTTGAAAAACATCTTTTTCGTTTTTGCTGCCGTAGTATTTGGTTGAGAGGACTCAGACGTGTAGGTTCAGCCGGTGAATTGGACACACCATTTGGTTTCTTTTTCCCTTTTTTCTGAGGAGTAGTTGAGTTTTGTGGACGCTGATTCCATAATAACTGAGCTTCTCTAGGAGATGTGCGGGTCGAGCGAGGAGACAGCACAGCTCCCTGGAAGTGACTATATGAGACGCTTCTTTGCGCTTCTTCAGTTGCGGCAGAAATGCCACAGCATTCATCATTTTCGACCAGACTCGCACAGCTGAACGTTCCGTCTGCTTTAAACGTTACACCGGTGGACTCGCCGTTTACTGCTGGGGATATTTTCCCCAGGCTTCGTTCTTTTGATGCATCAAGAGCGGAAGACATGGCAATGCGGAGAGACAAACGAGGTGGCTTAATGCTTGTAGCATCCTCCTTTGATAAGGAGCATTTTCCGGCATCACCGGTCATCATGTTGGTATCCGGGTTTTCGTCAAGTTGACAGGTACTTTTAGAGCCCGGATGAGTGACCAACACGATTTTTTCTTGAGATAGCACGTGCACTGGAGATGTTAGAAGCTCCCTAATTGGGGACAGAAGCACCACACAGTCGTCAAAAGGACGATCCTTAACGGGGGTTCTGGTATTTTCCACAGTCTCCCCGGTGAACCTTATGGAGTCTTCAGAGCTGGGATTCACTAACTTTTCATCCTTCGATTTAGAATCTGTAAATTTACATAGAGATTCGTGGAATGCTCCTTTGGAAGACTCGGAAATGTCGCGCTTGCTTCGGTGTCCCGCTAATCTCGGTGAGCTGCGGACTGCTGAGCTGACGTCGTTCTTAACGGGTGTTCCTACCGGCGTTGTTGCCGAATCCACCCCTTGTTTTGAAGATTCCGCAACACCAGGGGGAGTGTGACCTTTTGAACACGCAGAAGATTCATCAGTTACAATCTTTGGTGAAACATGCACGGTAGAATTTAAGGGACGTCGAATTGGCGTAAGAAGAACAACACATTCATCCAAATGATGATCTTTTAATGGCGTTCGCTTTTCTGACTGCTCAGAAGTCGATTTTGGAGTGATTCTTCCAACTTCTGAAAGGCTATCCGCTTTCTGCTTCTTTGGCGTTTTCATCAAGCTTTCTTGCACGACATCCTCTGAACAAGTGTCCTCCCTTAATAGCGAATTGCGGCTTGTACTCTCAAATGATCTGGGCTTTGTACGACGAGGATCTGACTTCTCTTCCTGGACTCTAGGGAAAGACGAAAATTCTACACCAGAAAACGAGCGCTTTTTGAGGAGTCTTGGAGAGGATCTAGTGGCCATGAGGTTTTCTTCGGGTGTCGTAGGCTTATGAGGAATCGGCAAACGTTTTTCTTTTTCCAAACTCTGCAGCGAAAACTTCTTCTGCCGAGGAGAGGACCGAGAAGACGACCGCAAAGGCGAGACGGTAGCAAACGACATCTTCGCTGAAGTCGATTTTGGGGTGATTTTTCCGACCTCTGAAAAGTCATCGGTTTTCTGCTTCTTTGGCGTTTTCATCAAGCTTCCTTGTACAGCATTGTCGGAACAAACATCCTCCTTTAATAGCGAATTGCGGCTTGTACTCTCAAATGATCTTGGCTTCGCACGAAGAGGATCTGACTTCTTTTCCTGAGCGCCAGGGAAGGGAACAGACGAAAACCCAATACAAGAAAACGACCGCTTCTTGAGGAGTCTCGGAGAAGATCTTGTGCCCAGACGTTTTTCTTTTGGTGTCGTAGGTTTATGAAGACTCGTCAAATGTTTTTCCTTTGGATCACATTCTTTTGCGGTGGTCAACAAACTGTGCAGCGAAAACTTCTTCCTCTGTCGAGGAGAGAACCGTAACGGCGAAACAGCCGCAGCAAAGGACGTCTTCTGAGGGGTCTTTTCAGAAGAACCAGAATCTATTTCCTCTGTGGGCTCTTTCTTGGGGGAGTCACGAGAGTATGACCCCGTGAAGGAACTGGTCCTGGTCAATAGTCCTACACTAGCTGAGCGCCCATAAAATGACTGACTCCGCTGGGAGAGCAATGATGGCGGCCTCCGAGGACTTTTTCGAGGAAGCATCTCTCCTGCAAAGAATTGTATCCTACTTAGTTGAATCACTAAAAATATTGAAATGTTCATTTATGACAATCCTGTGACCACTCCAAACTGAGTGTCGGGCTGAGCCCCAAAATTTGGTTTACACAACGAGCTTTAAATACACGCTAGAACAAATGTTGTGTTCGTCACGAGACAGAACGAGAAGCTTGTCCAACCCTCTCGCATCGTGTCTTGTGATCATAGTCATCCTGGATACTAGAGAGAGAAAGCCAGACAGACCCCACAGCACAACAGTCAAGTTAATTTACCTGCTTGTAACTCTTTTAGGGGTGACTCCTGTAAAACATGCACTTCTGTATAAGTTCTGGAACGTTTCCTGGAATACAAGTACATGAGACGGTGATAAGCTACATGAATATTAACTGACATGAATATTGCACTCAAATTTGTCTGTAAAATAAGAGTAAGAAGTTCTATAACAAACATAGTGGCCGAGGCAGGAATCGTGCCATTTTGACAAATAAACTATTTTACAGTTGTCTTTCAGCGAGTGACCTGGCCTGCGTTGTTCAAAAGGTGGATAACACTATCCAGCGGATAGCGTGGTTTGTTTTGTTAACACTTATCCACTGGAGAGCGAATTATCCGGTGGATAGCGTTATCCAGCCTTCGAACAACTGGGCCCTGGCCTTTGAATGGCAGCGAGGCCGCAGGTGATCTTGTTTTGATAAAGACCTCACTGCTTTTGATGTGATAATCAAGTTGTTCTTATGCTAACTACTTGGTATTTAAATTAGAAAAACAGAGGGATCTGTGTCAAAGCAAGGTCGCCTACAGCCTCGCTTGCATTTACTGGCCAGGTAACTAAGTACACAACTGTAAAATGGCCTATTGCATTAAGACTTTACATGGAGAACGGAGAAGCCCGGTTAGGGATGGTGCCCGTTATGAAATATTGACCTCATATGTGGTAGTACTCTTGCGTTCCGTAATTCGTAAACAACACATTTTAAATCTGTAAATTTTCACAAGGAATATCTCACCTGGCACGATCTTGTTTATTCCACAACGCATGGGAGACCTGTTTATGAGCAGGAGTCTCCTGAACAGCAGATTTTGAGAAGGAACCTGAAACAAACCAAAACAATAATCATGAGTAAATTGTAATAATAATACACACTACAACTGGATGCTGGTTCTTGGTACGCCGTGCCTTTTTCACTGAGGCGTGAGCAGCTCAAGTGTGCAGTTATGCGTGTCCAAACATCTCGCCCTTGTACTAAGGTCTCGGCTAAATTCACTTTGAAATTCAAAGCGTTTAGCCCCTGAAGAGGAAATATGTGTCAGTAAATGCGTCAGAAGAGCTACGAGAACCGGATCACCATCTGTAAACTGACTTTTCGCGACATTGTTTTACATCCTCAGCGTCATTTAGATGCCTAAAGCATTAAGTAATGGTGATACTACTGTAGTGTTAACAGTGCTTGAAAATGCAAACAAAATGTCCAAGTTGGTAATACCATAACAGTCACTAGCAGTGGCAAACGTAGATGTACATACCCACAGTATTTCTCCGGTGAAATCGTCGTTTGGCTTGATCCTGTTGCCCTCTTGAATCTGACAGCTTTCTTTTCCTTGGCACTCTGGCAGTTGAATTATTCTCATCACCTTCCTCGGATTCCGTGAAAAGATTTCGTCTGACTAGTTTAACTGGCGTTTTCTGACCTGTGGCTTTCTTCTCTTCCTTCTTGCTTGCACCTACAGGCCATGCACATGTGTCAAATTTAGAGTGTCACTAGATATATTGTGAATATCGCTATGCACGGCAGCCCATGAAAAGTGGGGAGGGGGGGGGGGGCGGGGAATAGGTCCTCGTAAGACTAACCTCGTGAACTGATAGAGCCTTGTGGTTTTTCTTTCTTTTTCTTCTCTTTATCTTTTGGTTTTGCTTTCCCAGGTACAACGATCTCTCTTCTTTTACCAACCGCATCTGTGACACTCAAATGGCGGGTGAGAACACGGCATCCACTGCTCCTAAAATAACACAAAGTGCATTTCAAAAGTTAGAAAGAGTCAATCATACAGTATCGCTCAAAAGTAAGTTACCACGCTCTCGCGAGACGAGACTCTCGCTGTATAAGCTAACCTACATTACTTGCAAAAAATTTCGAATGATTTTAATTTCAGACAAAAAAGAGGGTCCGAAGAAAAACCGTCCGAATTTTTAGGCGTCCGAAATATTTACAGTACAGTACAAAACTTGGAAGTAGCTCCAAAGCTGTTAGTTTCCTTTATCAATTATGTTATTTTTTCGTCGGTGTATTCGTAAAACCTTGAGGCTGCAGTAGACCTATCATGTTTACAGATGTTGTTACAGTCTAATTCGTCTTTTGTAGGCGTAAATTTACTTTAGGTATGTTTCAGCAAAGTGTCCGAAACTGTTGTCCGAAATTTGTCCGAAATGAGACAAATAGTGTCCGAAAATCAAACGTCCGAAATTTTTTGCAAGTAATGTATCTCCAATCCATGTTGTTAGATGGCAACCTGTATGACGCGTTCCCATTTTTCCACTGAAAATTTGTCACCCTCGAAGTCCATCATGAACATACTCAATACAATTCTCGTCCCATGCAAGTTACCTTGGCTGATTAGAGTCTTGTTTAGCGCTGGAATTGGAGTTGACGGAGCGTCTGATGGGTGATTCATCATCGCTGGACCATTTGGAGGGCGTCAACAGTTCCCTGGGAGGGCGCATCATCAGACCTTCATAAACACCGCACAGGAACTTGGCAAGGATGTGACTGTACCTGGATGGGTGGTCGGTAGTTAAGGGACGCACCATTTTTTTTTTGAGGGAGGGGGGGGGGGGGGTTGAGCAATTTTCTGGGGCATGAATTGTTTTCTCACGCTCAGGTTGTGCAAGATTTTTTTTGGTGGGCAATAACTTGTGCAAATTGTTTTTCAACTTAAAACAGGACCTGGATAATACAAAGGCACTTGCTCGATTTTTTTCCCACGGCTCCCCTTTTTCCACGGCTCCCCTTGCACGCTTTTGTTTCAGCAGTTTTTGCTGTGCAGGAATTTTGGTGGGGAAAATTGCCCAAAGCCGTCCCTAACTACGCACTAGGCGAAGAAATACTTCAACTGAAAATGAAGTGTAGATAGTTATGAACAAATGCATGTAGTTACGTACCTTTGAAGAAGTACCTCGCGTAGATACACAGTCAGAAACTTAGGGTCTTTCATGAACGAGATGGCTCGCAAGAGTGCAGTCACCTACAGCACACAAACATTGAAAAACAACAAGTCCTGGTTACTTTTGAAATAACACGAAGTGCCATGGTGACAAGCAACAGTCAAATACTAACGCGATGGAATCTTTGTGTATCGTTGCCTTGCTTGGAACCCAAGACATGGGAGAACGTTTAATGTATTACTATCGACTCTTCGAATTCAATCTCACACTACACTAAAGACCACATGTACACTGTACGTGTGCTCCTTGATTAAGGGCGTGTCCCTATGTGGTGATCAAGATCAGTGATCCAAACTCAGATCATGGTACATCAAAAGCACCGATTAATCCACTCTGGTCAAGGATTCATTGGCTGCTTTGATGCACCATGATCCGAGCGATTTTGGATCACTGACCCTGATCCAGATCACCCCAAAGGAACGCAACCTGAAGTTCAATAACCAGCTGTCTGTGATAGTGGTGGTATAGCAATTAGATTCCCAACAAGATTTCTCGGAATATCAATAAAGAACTCCACTATGAGGTAAGACGGCCAATGTAAATGTATGCTGTAAAAGCCGTGTCAGTTACTAGACCACACATCAGTTTAAAAACGTTTCAACTACTACCTCCTCAACCAGGGGACTGTTTTCATCGGCATTTGCAAGAGCTGCAATCTCCATTCTTAGCAGGATTTGAAGCTGGTACCTGAAAGCAAGGCATCAAAGGCAATCAATGTGGTAAACCGTGCTTATTAACTCATATTACTTTTTCATCAAGTTGTTTTAGCAAACTACATGTATTTGGGCCTTTCAAATGTAACAACAACACTGTACAATACTGTAACAAACCCAGAGCTATTAGAAGAAAGACAAAAACCTAAACACAACTTTTTTAAGATTATTTCGTCAGACTACCCTCCTTTTGCTAATCTATAGCACTATACATGCAGTAAAACAAAACGAGGGGCTGGGGAAAGGCAACCACAGTACAATGTGCGACAATGTCACCGTATGTGACTTTGAAACACCACGAGAAACTCACTCTCTGACTTGTTGTCCAGTTCTGATGACATCACTGCATCCTTCATATTTTTCTTTAAGAGCTGATACTGTTAGAAGGAAATGCTCTCCTAGAAACTTTGAAGGACAGTCCTGAAACAGGATATGCATCAGATCAGTAGACTTATAATGCACAAACTGGCTCGGCTTCTTAATGTAGTTTTAAAAGATTTCACAGTTTGTAAAAACTACATGTACATGTATCTAAAACTAAACAGACAAAAGTACAGAAATGCACACCTTCTCTCTATCAGCTTCTTCTTTTGCATAACTGAAGGAAACTAGTGTCACTATGTTGGTGATGTTGTCGAGTATATTTGCTTCCTAGTAAAAAAGAATAGGGATATGTAACAAATATTCCACTACAATCAATTTGACTTAACTTGTTATGTTGACAACTGGGATGTTAGTCAAGAACAATTCATCAAAGCTCCAACTACATTTTAGCTTGATCTTACCTCCAAAACAACTTTGTCACATAAATCATGAACAACCTTCACCAGTTCTGCTTCATCTATGGGGCAGAATATTTTGTATTGTTTGAGGCAATGAAGATATAGAAAGTGACAATAACAAAGTAAGTAGGAGGAACCTTTAATTTACGAAACAGAAATTATGGTACAAGTGTTTCAGCTTTTGCAATGTTGAGAATGCAATATTTGCAAAATATATTGGATATCCTGTTCAAATGAGTTAAAATTAATGCGCATGAATTTGTAGTAGACCGACAGCAGTAAACTTAGTGCTAGAGAAGTTTGCTATTACATGTACTGTACATCAACAAAACACTCTAAAAATAGGCAAGTATAAGCATACAAGGTCTGACAATTGTACATGAACCAACACACCTTTGATATCACAAGGGACGTCTTGTGTTCCAATGCTTTTGGTCTTCATCTGCTTGTCCTTGTTGATACAGCTGTTTTCTATTCTGTTGTTAACTGCAGGTTGACTTTCCTTTTTATCCAGTTTGTTGTTCTGATCTTTTGTTTCTGTTTTGTTTTCCAAATCTCTACTTCAAGAGAAAAAAACATTTTAATATTTTACACCATGCAACACAAGTCATATTAACTTGCTACAGGTAAGACTTTCAAGAAACCCTTTTTATGAAAAGCTGACAAGAGGCTACCATAATCCTAGCCTGCAAATGAGACGTATTTCTGGCAGTCAACCATAATCCATTCATGCATCATTTAAATTTTATGTTATAAAAGGTCATGATCATAATAATACATGTATGTTGTTTATGCCTTAGTTATTCTCAAAGAGAACAACTGTGCACACAACTGCAATGATCATTCATGTCTTCAGCCCACTCCACAATTTGAATATATGATCTTTAATATATTCACTTGAACTCTTAATTCAGGTAATACAAATGTATTGCTTTAGAAGTCAGGAACAATAGAAACAGGCAGGATGCAAAGTTATAGAAAAACTAACCAAACTTATAACTTCTTTTCAAAATTGTGAGACAGATCTACTCTTTGACTATTCTTCTCTTACCTCTGCTTCAACACAGCCCTCTTCCCCTTCGTTTTTGCTGGAGTGTTTAACTTCACCTTGGACTGTTTTGGTGATGGCCTTCCATTAAAAGCTATTGATGTTGACTTAGTTTCCTTGCTGTTGTAAAGTTTCTTTAGTTCTTTCATTAGGTTAGACTCACTGTCTTCACTGTCAGCTTCTTTCTCTTCTTCAGACTCATCAACTCTGTCAATTGTGTCAGAATCAATTTAATGTGTCTTTGTTGTCACATACAAGTACACACTTGAAGGATCTGGTTTTAAAATGCTGAAGATACTCTGTATTTAGCAGGTGAGCCATACATCTGCTCTCTCATCTTAAACATGATTTATATAGCCTTAACAAATCTTTTTTTTTTCTGTCAAAAATGAAATCCAATTAATAAATATTTTTAAAACCCTCAGGCTAAATCATTGATGAATCAGTGGCTTTGGGTAGTTTTTCATTACCTGCATATTCTGAAATGAATCAAGCAGCAACACTCCCAAATAACATTGCTTGGAAAACTAATAGCCACTCCTTCACTTTAATATGCACCATACAAAATCTTTTTTGCTATGTATTGTTTATCATATAGTATAACCTAAAGTACATGTACCTGCTCAGCTCACTCCAAAGTAACCTATTGTTATCATCAACATCAGGAAAAGAGCACCATGGATCAACAAACCCAGCATCAAATGTTCTTGAATCAGTTGCTGCCAGACCAACAAAAATATCACAAAAATCAGAGTTTTCAGCTAACAACCTGTCAGATTTATTGCAAAGTAATTTAAGAATTGCAACTCATAAGTGTAACACATACGACACTTGCATTTAGTTATCATTGCACATGCTTTGTAACTGAGTATGTATACTAGGAGATATGAATCAGACTGTAGTTTGATCATTCTTTTCTTAGCCAAGCACTTTAACTTCCATGTATTCTAGTACATGTAAGATAACATGTTCTTTTTATTTCTCAAAAGTGTGACAAAATTTTACGGTTTGTTGCTATGTTACCTCTATTACTGCTAATAAATTCTTCAACTCTGCTCAAAATGGCTTGTGTTGTCAGTGTGATTAGTCGAATTCAGATAATGCTAAATGATAACAGTAGAGCCTGTCTTACAGCCACCTTGTCTCATGGCAACTCACCGGTAATTTTGCCTGAAATAAAACCTCAGTGATGGTGGTTGTGTGATTGTGTTTCAACTGACTTAATACACTGTATACTCTGATTTTGGTTTACAGATACCTTCCACATTATTTTGCGATCTTGTAAGCCTAACAAAGACTTCATTGTATCCAAGTGGTTTGGCTGGTTTATAAACAGTTTTGGATCTGTGCTCATTAACCAAAAGGTGGGAGGTTTCTGCGTTTTTCACACGTTTCGTATCCAGAACTGCAGTCTTGCCATTCCAAAGCAGTAACTTATCAAACTCCACAAGAAAATCCAATGCAATGACACTTATAACACCACAGACAGAGGTCATGGGCTGAAGTACTCCACTAACTGGCAGTCCACTATCACAGTCGATAAAGTCAAAAACCTACCAAGGAAAAATCAAGACAATGCTACAAACCATGCAACATCAATATCACCAACATGTAATGCCTTGTGCGAGACTTAATCAGATGTAAATGTACATGTACCAACAAAGATCCCACGTGTTATTTTTAGCTCCTACAATGTAATAGGCCATATACGTACATGTATTCTCAGTAAGTGACAAGAACTAATTTGCAACTGAGGCTAATGCAGGGATTCTTTTCAAAATTAATGCAAATGGCATTAATCTCTTTTTAATGATATTCTCCCCCATGAGGCCTCCATTGCAAGCTAGTTCCAGTCCATTACCGAGCATATGCATATGGCCTATTTGGATATTCTAAGCCTCGAGGCACTCTTGCCAAGACACTATGGTCACAGAAGTATTATTGTATACATACAAAATACCCAAATTGATGTAATTTTTTGTTGTTGTTTATAAGGAACATCTTCTGTGTAAACTCTTTAACATCAAGTACGCAATAGTGACTGTAAAACTTGTGAAAAATTTGTCAACAGTAATTGGGCAGATAACAAGTTTCTGTCAATGATTCCACCTATTGATAGTCAAACTGAGCTGTTTTTTGAGGTTCATCTGTCAGTTTTGTTCACATGTAGGTCGTGAAAAGTCAGAGGCAGACCTACAACACCATCTACTGTCATGTATAACAGTTCTTTGCAGAACTATTCTCTCACCCGGACAATTACACTTACAAGCTAGATTGTATATCCTCATTTTGTAAGAGAAAAACAATCCCAGTAAATAACAGACACAACCAATTGTACATACCAGGAGTTTGCTATCATTTGCCAAGGAAAGTAAGAGTCCCTGGAACCAGCCAGAGATAAATCTTTGTGAGCACAAAGCAGAGTTTGGTGAATCATCTGCATGTCTGTCGTCCATGCCAATACATGAATATCCTTTTGTGGGGTGCAACCATGTTGGGCAGATGCAGGCTTGATTTATCACTCCTCTGATCCACAGAAGATTAGGAGGGCTTTTGTCTTTTTCTGAGGTTGACACCTCAGGTGTTGAAGCTTGCTGACCATTAGCATCATTTGTTCTATCAGAAGCACTATGATGGTGGTCTCTTGGGCCTTGCTGCTCTGGTACTGGCTGGAACATGGAGCGAAGTTTTACAGCACAATGGACTTTCTCATCAGTACCTGATGTGTGTCCAAGAGTGGTAAGAAATTAAAATGGGCAGTGTCAAGGGCATAAAGATAACATAGATTGGTCTAAAACAGTGAGGCAATCACTTGGAATCACACTAAAATTTTTCAATCCAAGCAAAAATTCAACCACAAGGGAAACAACAGTTACAGCATATATTACATTGATCTTCTTTGGCATATAAGCCGTTGAAATCACTGCTCTTTACAATGAATTATTACCTGAAGAACATAGAAATCCTGTGGTTTCAGGACAACCCAACTTTGCTTGATTCTGTGTAGCATTAACTAGTTCTGATAACTTTGTTGGCTTTCCACGGAGATAAAAATCCATGACAGTTTTACAAGGTAGCAATGGTCCATGGCTAACATAGGATATGACTTCTTTGCCAGCTGAGACACTTCTTCCAGATGTATTCATCAGGTCAGAACCCAAAGAGAAAATGTTCCCAGCATAAATCACTGCAGAAAGAGGTATCAGGCGTCCACCAAGCTGCTCCACTAAAGCATCCAATAATGATTTCAAGCCAGTATTCTAAAATAGGAAATAAAAGCAGTACAAATTACGTTTGATGAACAGCTTTTTTGGTATATAGTGAAGGCAACTCGTTTCTGGCCCTATTCCTCGCCTGGGGAAAAGACACTAAATTAAAAACTAAACAATAAATTGGAAGATATTGTATAACAGAGTACAGTGGAAAACTGCATGAAGCTGCCTGATCTCCTATACAGCCATAATTTGGGTCATCACTGATCAGAGCTCTCATTAACGGCCGTAACTCGTAACACCCATCACGGCTGAGTATGCTTGATAAGCCCTTGATGTTATCAGTGAAATTACCTGTTTTTGATATTATTCACCCATACAGTAACAAATTTTTTATGGGTATGAGGATCAATGCTATGAGTGAATCAAAACTTAATGATAGCCCTGCATCACATGATGCTTCTCCTTAGAGGGGAGAAGCATCAAGGGACATTCATTGTTCGCCAAAGAGAAGCGAAACTGAGGGGAGTTATCAAGTTTTTTCACCTTAGGGAGTTACTGAGTTTCGTTCGCAATAGGGAGTTAGTGAATTTTGACCCATGAAATGTGACACTTTCTCCTCCAATCCTCCAATCAGAAAATGTATTTCAGTTGGGGGTATAACAACAAAAAATGTGTACCTAAGCCACATGCATAATAACTTTATAAAACAAACAAACTTGCATTACATAGAGTTAGCTAATTAATTACCTCCTGCTGGGCATTTCCGATGTTTACCCAATGTAAACAAATCTGTCTTTCTCTAAATTCCTTGAACAACATTGAAGGCATTAGAATGTTCTTCACACTATCAAACGTTCTTAGAGATGATGAAGTTTCACCAGTAAAGTTAGCGATCGATTCATCATTGCAAGGACAACCACTCAATAAAAACGTAACATTACGAGTATTTGATGATCTGTTGCCATGAAGCAAGTTGTTGTTTCTGCGAGTACTTCTCACGGGCGAACTGATGTCTGGTCTTTCCCATTGAAAATCGTGAACTACATTAGTTAAAGCACAAGAAATGCATTTAACCTCAGCTGGTGGTTTAACAAATGAAGAATCTTTCTCTCCGTCCGGCTCATTTTGTTCAAGTGTATTGCTCACTTGTGCGAAGGATTCGTTCAACTTCTTCGATACTTCAGTTTCAAACTCTTCAAACACTTCTACTGAGAAATCTTTGAACTCGTGTCGTTCAAACTGATGTGATAATGTCCTAGAGTTGAAGAACTTGAATCCCCAACGTAGATTCGATCGCTTTCCTCTGCCATTTATGTTGCTGAAGTACGTGAGAATTTTGAGCACACACAATCGAATGGCGTTGCAAGTGTTTTCGCAGCTACAGTTCGATCCCCAAAACGAAGGATTAGAGTCGATGAGGAATACAATTTGTCGGCAGATGTCTCGAGGAGCTTCATCTATCATAATTTTCACTGGAATACAAACTTTCGCTTGTAGTATAGAGACGGATAACGAAAATTCGGTTGATAAATGAAGACAATTGAGAAATCTGTTACAACTTTTGATCATTAATGCAACGGGAGTTGAGAAAAGAGTGAATAGGAAATTTCGCGCCATTAGGTCACATGATCTTGTTGTCGCTGAAAGAGTGCACAGGCTACCCAAGCGGTGGCCAAGCAGTAGCTAGGCAGTGGACAAGCAGTGTTTGTGGTTGAAACCAGCCCGTACAAACGTTTCATAAGCTTACAAGTTTCTAAAAGTTACACCTGCTATGGCTCGATAAATGGTCTGGGTCACCTGAGTAAACAAATTGCTGAATACGTGACGGGTCGGCCAGGAATGCAGAAAATCGACAGGCAAAAACATGCTTTCTAATTGCTCCTATGACTACTCCTAGATTCAATTTTTTTTTATTATTTTTCTCCATTACTCTAGACTGCAAAGTCAAATAACTCGGCAAGAGATACCATAACGTAAGTGAAAAATTAGTCGTGGACCGAGAAGAGGGGAATGACACCTCTCCCCCAAATCTAGAAGTTGTGTAGTAGGTCCGGAGAACAAACAAATTTTCAACGCCCGCAACCCCCCATCTCAGCTCGTTTGAGAGCATCACGCAGACAGATATTTTCAAGACTTCCAACCTCAGGGGGTTTAAATCAACCATGAGAATTATTTCTCCTTCTCAGTCTTCGAGAGAGCTCATTGGATGCTCCAAAGACTGAGTGGATTACCATAAAACCAAGTCTTAACATATATCTTAAAAGGGAAACTTTATTTCAACCTTTCATAGTTGCTTATTGATTCACATGATCAGCAACGGCGTCATTGATATCAGTAGTGACACTTCATTCTAAAATATGAGAAAAACTGAAAGATTACAAAGTAATTCTTAGCATAAAATAATATTAAACATCACTTATATTTGTATGACAATCAAGGAGACAAACTGTGCGGATAAATATTACTTCAAAATAATTGAAAATTTTGATATTGCTCCTATGTTGTAACAAAAAGAAAACTAGGACGTGAAATTAAATCAATTGGGTGTAAATTTCATAAAGTACGTTGAAAGCGTATCAACTCTAAATTTGTTGTTTAAGACATAAGAACACAATATTACTGAGCCATCGGATAAAGCTGCATGGTTCCTTATAAATATGAACTTCTAGAACATCCTTTGCATAGCCTGCAGGGATTTCCTTTCGACCAAAACTTCGACATGATATTAATTATATTAAAGTGGAGTTATCCTGACTAAGATGTTGAAAGATGAACGAAATTAGTAAATGTTTTATTGGTTTTGTACTGAGCTCGGTAGCAAGCGTAAGCTATAGCTACCAATTGTTGTTGGCACTGAAATACAGTGAAATTCAAGATCCATAAAAGCGCACAGAAAGATACTCGATAACCTTGTGTGCTTGTGAAGTTATCAAACTAACTTACTACCACGCTCCACCGAATCGTGAACACGTTTAAAATCTCTTTAGTGAAACAAGAGCCGGTTTTGTTTGTGTGGTGTGTGGTACAAATTCAAAGTTTACTCCAAGTTTTGAATGACGTGGATTTTCCACATCGCAGGTAAGTCATTGCCTATCCAGCCATGTAATCTTATGTCTATAAAATGAAGGATTCGGGCTTTTAACGTGAACTTTGGTTAATTAGGTGCACATGTTTAGTTTGTGAGAACAGCAATTATTCCCATCTTTTTCCGTCACGATTTTCAGTAACGATCATTCAATAGTAGTAATTTCTATCAGTGGGGCAAATGACATATCACCAAACATATTACCATAAAAACTAACTACTGAAAACTATGTAAAAGTCATGATCTAGAGCTATTTGTCTACACATGCATGAGTTGGGTCAAGCGGCTGTGAAGAAACACTACTCGTCGGTGGACAGCTTCTAACGGTTCGACAGTTATTGTGCAAACCTTCTTGCTTCAACTACCACCTTGAAGGGATGAGGCTTCAGAATCAAACCATACGTTCCATCAAGGTTGAGAGGTTCGCTACTTGCTGGGAGCTGGAAGTGTAGACGCTGTAGGAGGCAACCGAGGAACATGAACAACTCGGCTTTAGCAAGGGTAGCACCGAGGCAGCGTCTTCCACCTGTAGAAAAAGGAAGAACAAAAGCCTGTATGTTTAACAGAAACTGTCCCTCCTCGTCGAGGAAACGGTAGGGGTCGAAAATCTCTGGCTGATGGAACTGATCCGGATCGTGATTTACAGCCCAGAGATTTGCCAAAACGGTAGTTCCTTTCGGTACACGGTAACCAGCGACTGTCGAGTCTTCTGTTGTGTAGTGTGGGAGTGCCAAGGGGAGAACAGTAGACCTTCGCAGGACCTCCAGTACTGTGGCTTGTAGCAGAGGGAGTTTTGCTCGGTCTTGTATAGTGGGAAGGCGATCTGTTCCTATCTCGCGCTTCAGTTCCGCTTGCAAGTCGTCTTGCAGCCCAGGTGCTGAAAGGATAAAAAGCAAGGCCCAGCATAACGTGGTAGACACCGTTTCAATCCCAGCGCCAAAAGTGTCGGCTAACATTGTAACGACTGCTTCTTCGTCTAATGGCATCTCAGCGGCTGGCTGTTTGGTTTCCTTGCTCGCCATATCGTGTTTTCCAGCTCTCAACATGTCCTCTCTGATGATTTGATCCAAGGATGCCGCCACATTAACACCAGCCTCTTTAATGTTTGCATGTCGCTGCTGCCTATAAGCACCTCGTACAAAGTCAAACAGCTCTTCCACTGCGGCTTTTGTAGCTTTGCACTGCTTTTTAAACGCAAAATGAAGCCACGGGAAGAAGTCTAGCACGTTTACAGCACCATTGTTCTCAGAAAATTCAGTTGCTTTCTGCATGAGGCTCTGGAAATGGACGCTGTAGTCTTCTTTTAAATCGTCTCCAAATACTAGTCTAAATCCAAAGTTAATGACCATATTTCTTAGGTATGGAGTCAAGTCGTGCGCTTCGGATGTGCTCTCTGTCAATAGGTTGCACAACTGCTCTGTTTCTTGGTGCACCAAGGTGTTAAAGCGGTTTACATCACTAAAAACAGAATGCAAAGCACGGGTTGCAAGTTTCTTGTTTCGATGGTGCAATGGACCAACATCACCGAATGCTATGCTCCTACCTTCGCGGCTGTTTATTTGAAAGGAATGAAAGGGTGGTCTGGACGAGAAATGGCCAGCCTTTTTGGAGAGAGCCTCTTTAATGACACATTGTCTGTTCAAGACGATCACGTTTCTGCAACCAAGGCGAATGGAAAAGACACTCCCGTAATCTTTGGCCATCTTTGATAAAGCGAGGTGCGGCGAGTCGCCAAGATGAAGCAGGCTCCCGACAATCGGTAAACCGAATGGTCCGGGCGGACGGTCGTCTCTCCAAATTTTGGCCAATCCCAAAAAGAGCAGCAACAGGGTAACGGCCAAGCAAAGACAAGCGAAATAAAACGAGCTTTCTTGGAAGACTGAACTGTCTATGTCCTCCATGTCGACTGTCCCTAGATAGACAAGAACGCTTAGTCAAGGTTTACTAACAAATTTTGTTCCAGTGATGTACCCCGGGTAGTATTTATATAGCTTCTCTGTAACCTTGGTTGTTTACTTGAAATGGTGTCCCAATGTCAAGGTCGCTAGTCACACTTGAAAGGCTCTGTTTATCTAACAAACAGATAGAGCGTGTCTCAGTTAGGGCCTGCATCACGGAATCATCTACCTCTAACTTAAGTTACTCGACAGAGGGTTAATGAGAATTATTTATTTATCATTTATTTAACTGGTACTTCTCATATAGATTGCTAAAATCGTCGATGCTTTCGTGATAGCGAGTAACTTTTGAACCCCCACCCTCTTCCATGGACTGTCCCGTTAAGCTACACTATTTCACTGTATCCGATTGTAGGTAAACAATATGGGAATTAGTGTTCACTTAACGGAAAAGAGGGCTTACCCTAGTGCAAATCTTGGAGTCTTTTAATTACATCGAATAGAATGAACACATGGCCATGGATGAAGAATAAACAACAACTTAGGGGAGCCAATATAGTGTATCCTACCCACTTTTATAATGAGTAATAATTAGTTACTTAATTGCGTGACCTAAAAAACAAGTAGTGTCACCTTGGCTTTCAGCGACCGATCGCCGACGGCAGGGTTAACGATTATCGTCAAAGCATTCTGCAGCTTTCAACCTTGAAGAACAGTCAGTCTTTTATTTCTTGTTCAAGGACACCCAGATAAAAAAAAGGCAGCTATTTGATAACAGGCTGTAATCAGGAAATACAATAGAATGCTGATTTCTTCAAACCACTCGATTATTCATTTATTGGAAGCAAATTTTTTGCTCCTTAGCAAAAAAAGTTAGGAGAAATTTGCCCCCGATTCCGGTCGAACCTCCTGATTTTTCGGAACAGCCTACGTTCCCCCTGGCTGATTAGAAAATAGAGAATCCACCCTAAATTAGAAGAATGGATGTACTTCATTTACTTTCGACAGTGTGCTTATTTCAGGGAGGTTTTTCCTGCTGATAAAACCCAATGTTTTCATTTTAGTTCTTTATAAGGCGTAGTAAATTAGTATAGGTAGATGGAAAACAAGGAATGGCATGATAGCTAAATTTTCGTATATGTACTTTAAGTGTTGCGAACTTCCTATGAGGCTAAAAATATCGGTTTTAACCTTGACAGTGAAAATGGAATGAATTGAACGCTAGTCTTTATGTTTGTACAGCCAAGGTCAGTCTGAAAAAAACTCTTACTCATGCTCAATACTATTACAATCAGGTTTCCGACCACTGGGCAATAAATATCAGTTTCAACCTTGACTTTCGTGAGCTAAAGAATAGACGTTTGTTTTACCTTTGTGGGTGTCAAGATCGACTCTTTTGTGACGGATCATCAACCACAGGTAATTAGTTTTCAGACTGACATCTATCAGTCTGCTGTTACAATAAGGGCACGCACAACTCACGAAAGTACGAAATTATCTATTGCTGACTATTGAGCATTGTGAAACTTTTAAAAGAGAACAGTTCGTTTCATTTCATTCATGAAAATCAAGTAGTACTTGAATCAGGGTGGGGCGATATCCTGAACCAAACGGCTCTCAGAGAAAAGACCGTCAAGGCTATAAATGCTAAGGAATGCGGAAAGATTCAGTACTTGACACAAAGCCGTAGACTGAAAACTGGATCTTCCTAAGAGCTAAATTTGTCGGATTTGATCCCAAGGTCACACAATGAAGTGGACTCGCGTGGTCAGTTACGCAAGCGGCGGTGTTTCGACATGGGTGAGCAATTGCCCTTCTATGTTCATTCGGACGTGACACATGAATTTTACAATTAAATTTCTTGATGATTGTTTGCAACTGTTCAGCTTCCAGAAATAAATCTTGGACGAATCAAAATCGACAGTTAATCTTAACTTGTTACATAATATCTGGAGCCGACTGCAGCCAGAGATCATGGGGTGTAGGTTGAGCTGATTTTAATCGTTTGATTCACTTTCGCTTAACAAAAGACGCTTTTATCGTCTAAATTAACGTAGTAGAGTATAAATAGCGAGTGATATTTGTACACTGACAGTGTAATTATTTAGTTATCACGTTTGTGAAGTGAATCACTTAATAGCGCTATGACGCACCCTTGCGCTTCATCGAACAAAAAACTGAACCCTCCTTGGACACCAGTATATGCAGTGTATATATTTATTTTTCCTCCTTGTTTAAACTTCGAAAAAAAAAAATGACGTGCCCTAGGGACTTGTCACAATATAACACAACCCAACACAATATCATTTACTCCATTAAACCTGGACTAAAATATATTTCGTTACTCGTCCATTTTACTGTCGAGTTCTGCAATGTTCAGTGCAAGTTGACAAACTTCATCGTCTTCGTCTTGTCCTTCGACGCCCATTTTACTCTCAACTTCTGCGAGGTTAGAATGAGCTTCCTCGCTCCAGAGCTGATTACGTGATAATGCTTGTTGTAGCTGACGCTTCAGCTTGCGGGTCGTCTGGACCTTGTCACGATTCTGGTCACGCTTCTAGGTGGACAAAAAGATTATTGAAAATTACTGGAGGCATATAGTTAACGCCTTCACTGCCTGTGTGACGTACCGAGTACGTGATGCATTTTGAGTGCCTATTTGACGTGCTCATGTAGTCCGTAGTGCGTCCTGAATTTAAGAGCATTAGTGAAACCCCAAGCAACCCAAATACAAAACGTATCGGCATCCAAGATCCAGAGAACTCTTTCAACATACAACTTCAAAATAATGTGAGATTTATATGATCGCGCATTACGTGAATGTGGTTTTCTGACCTCCATTCTGATCCCCGATTTATGTTTCTCTATCTTTCCCCTAAAAAAAATTGCTCTTGGAGTTTAGCAAATCGAATGCACAACTACTGTAGTCCCGAACGAGCCATCGTGAAAGATAACGCAAAGGGCGTTTGAAGACTCGTTCATTAGGGGTTTGCGAGGGAAAAACAACCTCGCTTACAGCGGATGACGCTGGGGAGGCCTTTCTCTATCGTTGCATAAAACTAACACGAATGGATATTACGGTTACATCATTGACGTCAGTCATGTGTGTAAACTTACTTGCGTTATTCCAATCTCTCGGTTCAGTTGTCTATGTCGCTCGTGTTCCTTTTGTATCTGCTAAAGTAAAAGTGTTGGAGAATGTGTCGTTATGTGCGTGACTGTGATTCATAAACTCAAACTACTTCCGCGAACTCTCAGGACTGAGAGGTTAAGTTACTCGAGGTTTTTTATTACAAAAAGTGATTAGCTCGTACTAAACCAATTGAGGAACAGTAAGAAAAGAACAAATGAAATGGTTAAAACAAAACTGAAAAGTGCAATGATTCGCTAAACGCCAAGTTGTATTGTAATAGGCTTCAAAGAACCTCTCTCAGCTACCGAACAAAGAAAGAAATGGTCCAACAAAAACTAGAGAAGAATATATGGGAACAGTTCAAGGCTCACCTCGGATTGTTTTAGAGCCAAAGATTCTTCCAACTGCTTCTTGTGGCTTTTCTCTTGAACTACCTCAGCACGTAGGCTTTCGAGTCTGAACTCATCCTCAAAGTTACGTAGACGTTCCACTGTATCAGTTCACATAAAAAGAAAAAAGTACATACATGAGTTAGAATAGAATATATGAAATCTTGAAAATGAGACATATGATGCTCTTTAAGTAAAGATGCATCATACTAGCAGCAGATCCTTGCACTACAAAGACATTGTGCGACTTTTTATACTTCTCGATATAAAAGAACAACACCAAAATATTACACTATTTGCTCTGATCACTGCGTGATCATTTGGTCGCCAGATGATTTCTCCTAGTGGTTTAGTTTTTATTTTGAAATAAAAACTAGCGCTAAAAAGTCACGACGCTAGTTTTTATTTCAAAATCGATTTCTAAGAAACTACTTATTAAGGTTTAGTTTCTCTTTGATGAAGTTCCTCCAATTTCTTGTCAGTTATTTGAACAGTTTGTCTGGCAAGTAAGAACCTTAGATTCTTTTTGTCTTAATTTCTTGCCATTTTGTACTGAATAATTCCTCATGTATATGCGAACAAATACTGGGGGATAAGACAATCACAAAACTAGTGAGACACCTCAACATTTTGATGGAATGATTTTGGTGTTAATAAGACCGGGAAACTCAAAGTAGCAACTATTGAGAACTTTTTCACTAAATAGCCTTTCTAAAAGAGTTTGGGAAGTAAAATCAGTAACTTATAGAGCGGTTTTCAATTGAGTGTCGAAAGTAATCAGACAATTACTTTGGTTTTGGTGGTTTGAGATTGGCTGCGTAGTCTAAGGTAAGGTAAGGTAAGGTGAGGTAAGGTAAGGTAAGGTAAGGTGAGGCGAGGTGAGGTGAGGTGAGGTAAGGTAAGGTAAGGTAAGGTAAGGTAAGGTAAGGTAAGGTAAGGTAAGGTAAGGTGAGGTGAGGTAAGGTAAGGTAAGGTAAGGTAAGGTAGGATAAGGTAAGGTAAGGAAAGGTAAGGTAAGGTAAAGACACTTTATTCAGAGTCGTAAACGTAGAGAGTGGTTTTCCAATCTCCCGAGCCAGGGGCTCATGATAAAAACGCATGACTATTTAAAATAACATTACTACTTACAATTACCTTATACATTAAGAACATTAAAAAGGAGAAAAAAAAACAGGAAAATTCGCCAAGATGAATCCAGAATTAAATTGGTAAGTTAGTCTAATTGGTAAGTGATTCAGTGGTTTGGTTTGGGTTTTTCGACACTCAATTGAAAACCGCTCTTCATCGCAACATCAGTAAAGAAAATCATCTGATTGAGTTTTAACATAAGAGACACCATACATTCTTCTGCAACCTTGGCATTCCTGGCTTTCTGTTCAGCTTTGTTCTGGTACAATAGGCAATTCAACTCATACTGCTCCACTTGTTTAGCATAGGTCGCCATTTTTGTCCGGTACTGCTTGTATGTTCTAAGCAGATTCAGAAATAGGCATACAATTCAATGGTCCTGATATTTTTTAATAATAACTCTATAAAAGAGATACTTCCTAGCTCAACTACAATTTTTTTTTCAAACAATTAGAACAACGTTTTTGACCTTAGAGAGGTGAAACAGCCTTTTTACTAAGCTACTTGTTTCCTGTTAGTTTTCTGTCGTTACCATGGCTGTATGTGTTATGAAAATAAGTACAGAACTTCCGATACCTCATCTCCCGTCACGAAAAGCCAGAAATGACATGAGAGGTTTGTAGAAACAATTAAACTTGGTTTGGTTCGGTCGTGCTTCTCACCTTCTTTTTAAACTTACCTAGGATCTAAAAAGATGTCTCCCAAGTTTGATAAAGTATAGTTAAATTTTTTCAGTAAAGTTGTGAGGAAAAGGAATCTGCTATCTTTACTTACTCATTGTCTCTATCTAGCTTGTCACTTGCCATGGCAAGCTGCTTGGTTAGAGTACTTTGAGATGCGATGAGTTCAACTATCTCTGCAAAGAAATATAACTATTAAAGTAATCCAACTGAATGGAACAGTTTTGTGGCGGGAAAGAAATATAGGAAGAGGAACGGATCCGTCTCAACTGCTTCGTAATAATAAGGATTCGATTGGTGTCGAGAGGTTGTTGAACTACATCCTGAGAACTTTTTTACTAGGAGATGCGATCGATACGAGAGTGGCAATTCCTAGCACAGCGTGCAACACTGCACACTTCTTTCTCAACTGCCTACACCTTGACTAAATATACTTTTACTTCCACTGTTTTTTAATATACAGTATATACAACTGATGTTGAAAACAACTTGATTTTTGTATTCGAAACCTAGCCTCTCTTTCCAAAAAAGGCGAAGTTATTCAGTGCATCGGTTATTTTTGTAGTACTATTGAGTCAGGAAAAATTAATGTTTTGTCCAAACGAAGCCTATCCATAGGAGTAGTGTAGCGTGTTTTGTCATCATGTATTCGCTGGATGGTGATTTATCCGGTGGAAAGCCCTTTGAGCAACCGGGTCCAGCACTATATTCTCGTACCCATAAGGGTGTTGTTTACTCTTTCTTGGCATTACTATATTAAGTCTGAGGAAAAATGCAAGGTTTTTCGATGGAAAATCGAAACTTCATAGAATGATTGGCTAGAGTTGCACATGATAACTTTACCTGTTCTAAGATCCTACGGTATAGTCTAGGCAGAATTTGATGATTTCCGCGGAATAATTAAGATGGCTCAAATTGAGTGGAGGGGAATTTGATAGTCGAAGGTTCTTGCGTAGAACTTTCAAGCAATTGCCCGTAAGCCTCTAAAATGTCGAAACACATTCGAAAGTAGGTGAGGTGTAGAACATCAATAGACATTTCCGAGTACCTCTGTCAAGCTCTTCGCATCTTGCCTTCTTGCTAGAAGCTTCATCCTGGGTCAAATAAATTTTTCTCGAAACGACAGCAATTTCTTCCTTTACAGATTTGATCTTCAGTTGAACTGTAAGAATAAAATCAAATAAAATCTGTCCGATTGGATGCCGAGGTTCTTTCAGGATATTTAGCATTTTGTAAGAACTTCTTGAAAGCAATTCCAAAGTAGAATAAAACAGAACTTAATATAATATCATTATTTTCAAAGAAAAGTATATTCATTGTAAGCTTAACTTACACATAAGTCTTACCTTGGTTGGTCTTCTCCTGATTTTGTCCACACGGTGAGTAAAAAATAAAGGGCAAACAAGATAGAGAAAAGAAGACATCGTTTAGTGTTTACAGGAGCTCACTGGGGTTCCTGGTGTTAACAATATGACGATAAATCTCATGATGTTGAGCTTACCTTCAGCTGATCGAGTATTTCTTGTTTCTTGCTAAGTTCGCTAATTTGCTGCTTTTGCGCGACAGCCACTTCACCAGCCAAAGCTGGCAAACTAGCGGCTTCCATATGACTGACTTCACCGACTTGTTCGCTGACAACGCGGTGATGTCGAGTTGTTTCCCCAGTTTGTGGAGAAGAGGTTCCTTCTGCTGCATCTGGCATTAAACAATCTACTATTGGAGTTGGTTTTGGAGGACTTGAAAGTTCCATTTTCTGCCCAATCGATCCACTACTTTACAGAGGTTCGAGAGATTCACCAAGGTTCTAAAAACAAAGCATACCATTTCCCGCCAAAACACGGCGGCAGCGCGACCAAAGGCCAACCTCGTTCCCAAAATCTTATCTTTTCTCCTTCCAATTTCTCTAAACGTTATTTATATTATTTTCTTTGAAACATTACAATATTAGTAGGAGTTATGAACCTTATTTTTATTTATTTATTCGTGTCACACACTGAATGCCCTGTCTGTACTCCACTACGTATGTTTTCTCGGCATTGTTTGATAAATGATGCAGAGCGGCGAAAAGCGCGGCAAATCTGATTTTCGCGCCAATTAACCAAGCGAGGACAGCGACATTGGTCGGTCGTCGGTCTCGCTCCTGTGCCACTCCACAAATCAGTGTGGAGGGAAAGCGGCAATGTACTAGTAGCTCGCGTTCTGCGTCATGTTCTTGCTGGTCATCTAGTGATTCAGAAGACGACCCAGAGGACTCAGAAGACGATGCACAATCCAGGCTGCTCAGAATTGGACGGCTTTGTCGAACATAATTATGAGGTACTGTTTGTCCCAGACGCTGATGTCCAACGTGTTACAGTGCAAAGCAAGCAGTGAGTTCAGGTATATTTAAGCTTTTACTATAAATGTGGGTGGGGAGGGGGGGGGGGG
>Ga0126338_10000046_pt1 | contig 36622 bp, 18 predicted proteins | sample OrbCmetagenome_2_FD_92529 | JGI IMG/M metagenome (GOLD analysis project Ga0126338, IMG submission 92529) | Coral microbial communities from Petempiche,Puerto Morelos, Mexico - Orbicella C C metagenome | ecosystem: Host-associated > Invertebrates > Cnidaria > Coral | place: Petempiche,Puerto... | reverse complement strand
GTACTTATTGACAGTTTAGGCTAAGTAGGTTCTTAATTAGGTTCTTAATTTCTACAGAGTAGACATTGTTGTTGATTATCAGAAAATAGTATAAAATCTGGTCTGTTCTTCATTATAAATATTTAACAAATCTAACATACATTGTGCATTTTGAGTTTCATTTAACAATTCAATTTTCTAAACTCTCGATCACATTTTTGGTTTTTGGTAAAAAAATATATAAATCAAATAGTTAAACCCCACATATAAGAACCTGTTGGAATTTGTTTGGCTAAACAGGTTCTTATAGTTTGGGGTATTAGAAAAGCAAATTTCTGCCTGAAGGTTCTTAAATCCCTAGGTTCTTACACGCGGGTTTTTACTGTATTCTATAAGATACATATACAGTTTGTAAAAAAACCTACGTAGACCGCCAAAACTAGGGTCCAAAGACCAAGTTTTGATTAAGTAAAAACAGAAGCATATCACCTGGTAAAAAAAATACAATATTTCAATTCTGTTTCCGTCATAGCCACTCTAACCATATAATTAAAATTGCACCATTTCAGTACAAATGCCTGAACACAGTCTGTTCTGGTCTAGTGGCATGTTCACGAGGCCGAAATCTAAGGAACGCTTTTTTTTTTTTTTAAAGAATGCCAGAAGCAACCAGGACAAGCTTAACTTTAGATGTGACCTTAGCTATGGAGTAAATCTTGCCTTAATTTCTATTCTATTCTTCTTCATGGTACCATTCAGACTATTGATACCCTGGGTATTGTTACGATATATATTTTCGTATCGTTCTCTACAGTGGTTATTTATAGCGAGTGTACCTGAAAAAAATAGCATATCATTGTCGAATAATTTAGTCGGAGCAGCCATTGCTGCTAGTATATACAAAGTTCAGACTGCTGGGTGATCAGAAAACACCACTAGCTACCCACGTGACCGCCATAAGGTCATGCAATTTTATAAGAGTCACTTATCGATCAGTTAAATCTCTGACCCAGACAATTGACAGAGCCGGATACAGTATCAATCCTCTGGTCATGCTAAGAACAAATGCGAATTATGCGAAGCGCTTTTGCAAGCGGGAGCAACGTAAAAAGTAACTTATACGAGTATACCACTCCCCATTGTGCCTTTTTTAAATGTTTTCGTTTTGCACTTGGCTGTCATTCGGGGATTGCTTAATGTCCAATGAAAGTGCATAGCGATCCTCTGTTTCCACTTGGGTGCATATGGTTCCTTCGTCATTTCCTGAATGAACAAAAACCCACCAAATTTTTAAGAAGGAAATAGAACAAGGATTACTTTTGTTTTTGAACAACCTTGAATTTTTAAACTGACTAATGAGTAGGACTGTCTAGGAAAAGTAAAAAGCAAACAACGATTTTCCGATCCCTTCGCTGAAGCCTCATTCACATTTTTGAGAATGAAAACAAATGAATACATTCTGACGGAGGAAAGGGAGACGCAAAAACATATAATTATGATCTGATCGCTGTGGCAACACTATTCTGAGCAAGTCTTGAGTTTCGATGTTGTTGGTAAAATAATGCAGAAACCAGAGCTAACTAAGACCTCATATAGAAACGCTACAATCAGTAAGTTTATCTCTTAGAGCGGAAAATGCGATGACATTAAAAACTACTCTTACCAGAGATGTGGTGACTTGCAGATCTTATTTTGCAACTATAAAGACATGTACACCGGTGGAAAGTGTGATAAAACCAGCCTTTAAGGACGCTTCTCACCTTACAATTAATAGAAAAAGAAGATGTTTCGAGTTACTTTTTTAAGGTACCAGAGCTGTAATGAGTTAAATAGCCAGCAAATTGCATGGCTGATATGATAAAGTGTAAAACTCTCTATATAGCAACAGATATGAGTGAATCACTGAATAAACAGCAGAAGTTAGCGTTTTACATACCTATATATCATGATCAGTTAGTAAGCAAAGTGAAAACATCCAAACACTTAAACGTCCATCGTCTTACCTTGGGCGTGGAAAATGTGTAGAGCACAGGATTGACCGAAGAATTAACCGGCAGAACAAACACTGCAAACCAGACGTAAACAAATCCCTCTTCGTCATGAAACTTGCCGGTCAGAGCAAGGATACTGAGAATTATTACAGGAACCCAGCAACTGAAGTCCGTCAAGATGATGGCGAACACTCTCCTTGCCAGAGCGGACTCTCTTTTGATGCTATTGGAACTCACGTTAGATTCACCATGGGCTTTAACTCGTCGCTGTGATTTTGAGACTTTGACAATAATGGCGATGTAAGCTGTCATGATGAAAAGAAATGCTGCGAGATTCAAAGCGATAAACACACCCACTGAATACTCCCAGCCTGCCAGTCTTTCAGGAGACAACTGAAGAGGAAGACAAACTGACGAACGACCTTGGAAAGCAAAAATATCGCATTTTTCAGTGCTAAGTGGTAACGTTTAAAGCAAAATGACAGTTGTAACTTAAGTCCAAGTATAATAAGTCTGATCAGACAATGAACAATTGAATGACTGATGTAAAGGAACTTAGAACCTGATTAACAAGTGTACTTCTTATATTTGTTTCTTTTTGTTTTGATTCTTTTGCTATTGTTATTATTGTAGTTGTTTTGTTAAAACCAGAAAAAGTTTTCGTTGTCCTACTCTCGTTTTCTAAAGATACAAGACTATATGAAATAAAATCATTGATATAACTGGAGAACTGACTGTTCCATTTGTACCTGAGCCAGTTGTGTATGTCTTTTAAAGATGTTCTTCCGGCAAGTATAGGTAATCGTATGAATGCGAGTGATATCTGAAAATTATCTCAAAATTGCATGAGTCTTTGGGCGAGTGTAATTTCGAATAATTTTCAACTATCACGAGTAGTGTAAATCCTTAATTGCTCGAGCTTTCAAACGTTGCTCATTTATTATATGACTGAAAAAACTGCGAACGCGAGTGCGCTAATTTGCCTTGTAGTACAAATTAAAAATTAACGGTAAATTGCCCCGCTCTCAGCCAATCACAAAGAAGTTATTTTCTCAGTCATATAATAAAGTTATTTAGCTATCGATCACACGCAAAAAAGGAATTATTTATGTATTATGGAGAGGTAGTCATTTAAATTAATCTAAAGGTATACCATAAAAGCCATATCTTCTGTCCTCGTTATAAAAATAAGGGGTGTCAAACGTTGGTACAGTGGCGATGATTGCTCCAGAGACCCAAACAATCGTGCAAATGACGTAAGTGCCTCTTAAAGTCAAACGGGAGCAGGTAAAGGCGAAGACGATACTTATCAAACGGTCAGCGGTTATCACCGTCAGCATCAGTACCGAGACCTCACTCGACAGCACTGACAAAGCACCAGCCACTTTACAGAGAGCTCCCGAACGCCATATTAGATCAAAGCTGAAGTAGGAACCTAAATTAAAGGATTTTCATAAGGATTATAATTTAGTTTTCATTCATGAAGCTATTAGCAGACAACTAAGCTTTAACCCCTCCCTCAAGCTTGTTTCGAATATACAGTTGGTACATTTATTCAAACCCAGATCTGGACTCTGCACACACTGAAACTGACTAAACTGTATGAACTGGCTTAAAATGTGTTTTTGTTTTTGTTTGATTTATGTTTCCGCAACGACTGCACCAGGGCAAGCCATAACAAACAGGTTATTTATGTGCGCTAGGTTTTGTGGGAAAAGAACTATAAAACAATCCCTTTCACCCTAAGTAGCAATTTACCAGTTGCTCACTTGTCAGGAAACCGAGTTAAGCGCCGACTCTGGAAGAGTAAAATCTTTGTTGCGTAAAAAGATTTTTAAAATAATGACTGCTTGGAAAAGTGTCAAAATTGAATGCGGTTTTTATGACAGCGTACCTTACCTTATACTAAATACCAGAAGTCTCCTCGATTCGCTTGTAATCTAGCTCCTAGCTCTTCTCTAAATTCTGAAAATCCGATTACTCAATTGGCTAGATTTCTCCAGTTTCTAACAACCGCACTTTCACTTTTTTTCCGACTACCTTTCTTTCAGGGAGAACCTGCAAAGCATATGGCATAAACCTAAATCGCTTTCCGGCCTACGTCAGCAAACTAACCTGATTGGTTTAAACTCGTCGGATAACGGCCAGTGAATCAGCTGTGATTTTCTGTATGGCCGAGTATATTAATAATAATAGATATTAAGAGTGAAAGTTACTGGGTCAATGAAATATTACCTGCCCACTGCAGATCTTTAATGGCGATGATCATGAGATAAACTCCCATGAGGAAGTCAGACACAGCGAGATTTGTCAGAAGACAGGTTTGAACCGGGTGATCATCACGTCTAATCAGGCGCCATGCTATGACTGCCAGGTTACCAAGCACAGCCAGGATACCGAGCAACCAAATGCTCTGTCTGGGGCTTGAGGCCTCGATCATACGATTACAGCTTGACAAGGCACCTCCCTCCGTCTTTGGGTAGTCGCATTGTACATGTTCAATATACAGTGTGGCATAACAACACAAGGAGAAGCTGTCCAATTTTCTTTGATGAAAGTAAAATTAATATAATACAGTTTGTAATCTTCTTTTCTTATAGGAATTTATTGTACCTGATGAATTTTTTACCGTGTATAAATAATGATTAAAGATAAAAGATTAATAGAAAGAAAGATTAAAGAAGGAAGAAGATCTCACAGTGTTTGACCACCTTCCCAAACACCTCTAAGCTCGTCAAAAATGCTCTGCTTCGCATCGTATTTTCCACTCTCTTCTCGGCGTTTGTAAACGTGGTCAAACACAGTTGTTCGTGTTTGATATATTCATCTGCAGCATTCTACTAGGGTCCGAGACACACGAAACATGATGAATATTAACAGCATATATACTTACAAGATTCTAAGGCCTGGAAGATGTTCGAAAGTCCTTAGGGGAATCTCTTTAAGTAAATTGTCCTGTAGATATCTAAAACATTGTCGATTGTAATGGCTAGATAAGGAGTTCATATCAAACTACCAGTTAACAACTGTGTAACATGTGTTTAACCTAGGTCATTAAAAGGTGTGTGGTTTTTTAATTTGTTTGGTTTTGTTTTTGTTTGTTGTTGTTTTTTTTTTTTTTCCATTCTGGCACGGGCCATTTTAAAAGAGACCTGTTCCAGAGTTCAATTACCTTTTTTTCCGTTCGGCTGTAAATATTTTTGCAGGAACACTTTTGAGATTGTTCATGTAGATTATTGCTAAGAGCTTTGCAAAGCTGTTCGATATGCGTATAAACCTGTACATTATATATTTCATAAGACTCATCTGAACTTTTTTCTTTTTTTTTTTCTTTTTGCACAAAGTCTTTGCTGCAGACAATATTACAAATTATGATCGATCCATCAAATATTTTCGCTCGCGCTCGACTGGTTCAAATGCGTCACGTGACTGGATATTCCCCAGCTAAAACTGGGAAATACCTGATTGATATTCCCCAATTTTCAAAACTGCGCTTGTTACGAAAAACATTTGAAGGATAATGAACACAATAGCCTTCATTTGGCGCCAAAATATGCTCGGATATTCGTCCTTGGACATTACGCTCTCGGAAAACTGTTCGCTTCTCGGAACAGATAATGTCCGCGGACAAATATCCCAGCATATTTCGGCGCAAAATGGAGGCTATTGTTTGTATATTATTATGATTGCAATACACAAATTGTCTGCCCTAATTGCCGCTTCAAGTACCCAAGCGTGCTCATGCTAATCGCTTCTTTATTTTTTCTTCATTCTTTTGTGGGTTGGGTCCGGATGTACGTTTTAACTTGGAAGGGGAAAGGTAATTGGGCCTCTTAGGGTACTTACGCCCTTTTGTCTTACAACGTGCTTCTTGGCAAATTTGTAAATCAATTAACACTTTTGCCATCTGATGTCTGTTGCAAGCTGTTATACTAAGGCATTGCCTGGCCTGTTATGGGTCCTTCGATTATTTTTCTCTATGTTCGTTAAACTTCGTAGGGTGTTATACTTACAGGTATTTAAGGTTGTCAAGCGCAAAGAAAGCATTTTAATGTGTGGTAGTAATCTTGTTGTTTTTCAGATCTCTGGTGATGAATCAAGATATGTAATTTCAAAACCAAGAAAAGCAAATTAATTTTGGAAGCAGATGGGATAGTGAACAGAGGCTATGGTATGGAAATATGTAATCTAAGCAAGACACCAAGAAATAACTTACAGTGTTTTTAACCTTTTCAAGCCAAAGAAAATAAACCCAGGTAACTCAGAGATTTCGTTCTGAGAGAGGTCTCTATGAGCAAGGATAAGTAAAAAAAATATTAACGTTCATTATCAAAGGTAAAAATAAGTTATTTTACAGCTATATGTATGTGGTGGACCGGGGTGATAGAATTGATAAGAAGGTACATTGCAGTTTGTTTAAATAGACTTTATCACTGTTTTGGAAGCCATCTTCACGGGTAGTCAGCCCCCATCAGAAATAAATCACACTAAAGTGTTTGTATGCTCTTGTATGGGAATCTGACGGCAAATAATTTTCCGCGTACTTGCACGAGGTTGATAAGCTCGCGACCGGACTGGACGTTTTCTCGCGTACTCAAATTTTAAGAAAATTAGTTGCCATTTGATTTCCATACAAACGCTGCAATTTGTTGCCTACACAAGCTGTTGCCTGATTACCCATGCAAGTTGCTCTGAAAACGGTGAAAAGTTCTATACTAAGGGCCCTGCATGTTATTGCTATGCCAAACACTCGTTTCAAGTAGAGTAGCAGAATTATAAGAAAGACTGGCTCTTCCAACAAAACGAATTTGTAAGAATTTTGTTATCCTCTTAGAATATCGATCTATCGAAGCGATTTCCTATTTTGTAAGGTCACCGGCCCTATAGTTTATACGAAAATATATTTCTCCGAACTAGCCACTAATATAATTCGGTAATGCCGTCTCAAATTCGTATTTAGTTTATAAAACCAGTAGAAAAGGCAATTTGTGAAAAGGAAATGTTTTGACTGAAAAATGAGTTATACGTGTATTGTAATTAACTTACAAAGTCAACTTACAGAGTTTCCAAGTTTTTCAAGTTGTGGAATATGTTCCCAGGCAGCTGAGTGATTTTGTTCCGAGAGAGGTCACTTAAAACAACCATAATATGTATCAGTATTAATTGTTAGTTGAAATTCGCTCATTGTCGTGTTAAGCAAATGTACACTTCTTTCCTCCCACCCTCTGCCCTTCAGTGCGATATATGATCTTAAGGGTATAAAGCTTAAAACAGTGTAATTCCTTACGATTGCAAAGATTAATTTGAACGATAGTAAAACTATGTGAATCTTCTCTTTCAATCAAGCACTGTAAACCATCATTACCCATAACAACTTTCGACATTGCGTGCCGTTTACGCCATTACGCCATTGTTGGAAGAGCTATATTAATCCGACCACAAGTTTAGAATTAAAGCCTTGAAATGATTCTCGTCTCTCATTATTGAGAAAGTATACGGCTCGAATTTTGGTCCGCGGACGTTAGCCCGTTCTGAGAGGCGAATTAAAAATAAAACTAGAGAACTCGCTCTCAGACAACTGTTCGCTTCTCGGAACAGATTATGTCCGCGGACAAATATCCGAGCGTGTTTTCGGGCCAAACGGAGGCTATTGCCTATATATTCGTGGATCAATAATTAAGAAATAGAAAACATGCATATGTACCGTCATTCTATCGAGTTATAGAAACACGAGAGGAAGTTTGGGAGAACGAGAAATGCTGTGGGAGCATAGTGTTCGATGGCTCAGCCAATCAGATTACAGCATTTGCATTAGTATCATACTAAAAGAATTCTACTAAAACTTGATAGAAACACGGAGAACATTTCTTGTATTTCTTTTAGAAAACACCGTGACGAGAAAAAGGAAAACAATTTGTTAACCTTGATTATCAAAATGTAAGTTTTCTTTTCTCGCGCCATCATTACGTCGACAGCTCGTGCTAGTTCTGTGTTTCTATCGAGTTTTAGTATAAATCTAGGAGCGTTCTATCACGAATGCCGTTCTCTGATTGGCTACGTTACTCTCTCTCTATTCTGTAATAGATAGTGAGTAGCGTAGCAGTGTGTCCTTGTTAACAAAATGACGGCCGCTTCTTGGCGTTTTCGAAGTGTCTGCGACGAGGATATAGATTAAGTTTTGAACAAATAGTAGATTATACTAAAACAATTAAATTATTCGCTCTCGATTTCTATCAAGCGATAGAAATCTCGAGCTCATAATCTAATTGTTCAATAGAAACAAGATTTTTAACCAATCAGTGCGAGAATTTTTTTAGGACTTTCTAATGAGAGATAAGAATCAATTCAGGGATTTAATTGAGCGTTTTCACATGACTTCACGGCAGCCATATTGGTATTTCAAAACAATGAAACGGCGGCCAGGTTGGTGTACAAAGCCAATCCTGTGGAAGTCGAACTCTTTTCTTGTGTAAACACTTTCTTTTGTTCCAATAAATTAGCATGGCTGCAGGCCACATGAGGGAAAACGCTCTATTCTAAAACTGCAGTTGGATTAATGAAGTTGTTTCAAGATTAGACAGGCGTAAAACGTGTACACGGAGATATCATTTCCCCCAATATTTTAATAACAGAATCTCTAATTTTGTTGAAGTCGTTACTATGATTTACCTCTTTTCTGATTACATTTAAACAGCTTGTAAAACTCAGCAATTAGTGACAATCTTACCTCTTTGGTTGTAATATTTAATAGAACATTGGTTCTCACAACCTTTTTTTTTTTTTTTTTTTTCGAGTTTAAGTTTAAGATTTGGTAAAGTGTTAATCCATTAATTGTATCTTTATCAAATATATGAGCATATTTCTCGCAAATGGAGGCAACTGTTTATATTCGTCACGGGATGAAAGTAGTATGTTAAAATTGAAGACGTTCGTCTTTTCTGCCTAATAGAAATTCAAAAACCAATTAATTTATTATCGACTTCGAAACTTTTAATCACAATTTGCACATATTTTAACAAGTTTATCAAATACTGGAAAAGAATAGGGCCTGTTTTATATCATTTTACGTTTTTGTAAAATTCTCTCCAGGTACGGATAAGAGAATCTCTAATTTGCTGAAGTTGTTGTTTACTTCTTGTCTGTTAACATTTAAACAGCTTGTAAGACTCAGTAGTTATTTAAATTTTTAGCTCTTTAATTTGGTTGTAATATTTAATAAAACATTGGCTCTGAAACCCAAAAATTCTAGTTGCTTTTAATGTACTTAAAAATTGAGTTCGAGATTTTGGTGAAATCTTATTCACATTCATGCTCTGAGTTCTTAGGTGAAGCTCAACGCTTCTGTCTATCGGTGACTCGCTTTCTGAATGGCATTTTGGAAACAAAGCGGAAAATACGTCTTTCAAGGCTGCCCGATAGTTTGAACTGAATGCAATCAGAATGAGCGGATTAACCACTGTACTAAGCAACAGAAAGATGTAATAAAATAAACCTACAAATACTGCACACCTATCTTTGATAAATATCGATGGATAAAGTATTTCTAGAAACAAGTAAACATAGAGAGGTGTCCAGCAGGTGAAAAATCCCAGTGAAACCGATCCAAAGATCTTCATAATGTTTTGGTTCTGTCTAACTCTTGTTGCTTGTAGAGTGCCTCTGTTGCCTTTGTCGAACTTTTCTCGTCTCCTTTAATGTTTCATAATGAGAGGATAGAGCACTAGTGTTAAAATCAGGGGTGTACAGTAGAACAAAATAAAACTTAGGAAATGGTAGATTTTCAACGCCAAGTCACTCATTGTGTTTCTACAAAATGTGTTCTGCTCTATCTTTATGACTTCGGAATGGACGAAGAACGGGACAACGCTTAGCAAAGGAAGAAACCAGCTTAGAAAAAGAAACATTTTCCTAGTCCTTGCAGTAAGGTTCAAAGTTCTTAGTGGAAATACGATTGCGACAAATCTGTCCACGAGGATGAGCACTAAGCTTAGAATTGACACCACATACGAAACTGCTCGTGAATAAATTCCCAGCTTGCAAAACAACGTAGCAAGTGTTGGGTCCGCAAAAAGACTTCCACAAGCTTTTAACATGCCTTCCGTGGCGTAGAGTGGCCAGTTGAGCGAAACACAGATCAGGTCTGAGACTGCCATATTCACAATGTAGTAATTAGAACTTATCTTCAAGTTTGGAGTTTTGATGAAAGTTGTAATCACAAGAAGGTTCCCTGTGATTGCTAAAAAGCTGACCACTGATAGAGCGACCGTGAATGCCGTAGAGACGCCAGACGCCGAACACTTTGCTTGATTCATGCTGTCACCCACAGAAGAGTTATTCATCTTTTCAAACAACGCCTTCGTTTCTTCCTGACTTGTTGTTTCTTCCTATATAATTTCCGCCCTCAAGAGCCCTCATGGGCCCGATGAGGATGAACGAGTGAGTGATATAATTTCAGACGAGAAACGTTTAGACTACACTAAAAAGTCGCGGAAATAATTTGCATTAAGCTGATGAGAAACGTTTTCTATTAACTCTCCGCAGTGCACTTGAATTGGACGTCGCCTGTCAATCAGCACCCGCAGGAGAACTTACACTTATGCAGGTGACAGTTTATTGTTAACTTTTATCATTTTGCTAATTTTAAAAATACTGAGTAACAGTTCAGTGGAACTGCGAAATGAAAATTATCACATATGAATTTAAAGGAGCTTTGTTACACAAATAATGCATGTTAACAGCGCAACAACCGGAAAAAGACGCTTTGCATTCAGAGTAAATATGATTCATTATTAACCACCGCAAGCACCAAAGAACTATTTTTATTGGAAACTTAAAATTAAAAAATTGTACTTCGCGTTTCTTAGTTTAGCTTATACTTGTCCTTGCAAAACTGAGAAAAGGCAATAAAGTACAGCAAGAACACCACAGTATTTTGGCGATAACCAGTTGCTTCTCGGACAACCTCATGGTAATATGTTTGTATTCTGCCTGTCTTTTTTAGACAGTGGTGTTATCAGTTATAACCACGATTAGGATTAAACCGATCGTATCTGAATGGTCCTAGGATTCAACTGATTAGACCATTTTATGTTATGAAGCACTGATGGGTTAAGATAAAAGATATTAAGTGGACGCTAATACTGATTGTGGATTAAAAGAAATAATGATATATTTTACTCAATTTCTCTGCAAAGACAGGCATTGTGTTCCCCCTCTCCCCTCCCCCCTGCCCTTACAATCAAAGTATGAATATACAAGCGAAAAAGAACTACGCAACTAAACGAAATGCCTAACACCACTGCTTCGAAATAAATACACATATTATATACCAAAAACATATTAAAACACAGACAAACTGCAGCACGTTTCCTCGACGCAGGTGTTACCGATGAGGTTAAAAATCTATCAGCAAAAAAAATCGATTATGCAAAAATAAAAAAGACATTATGGGCTCGGCTTTGAACTGACTTATCGACTTATCAACCAGAATCGCGTACTAATGATTATATCACTTTGTTATTGAAATGTTTGCTGTATTTGGTTGAAATAAACATACTGTATGCCAAAAGACACTAAAGGTAGGAATTGAAAAAAAGTGAGCCGTGAATATATTTTATCGTCATCAATGGATTCCTCTTTTCTCCTATATTCTAATAAATACTCACGGAATGAAGTCTTACACTCGTTTGCCGGTGAGTAGTATATATTACGGAACTGTATAGATAAATCTTTCGCCTGTCCTCATTTGGAATTGCGAGAGGAAAGAGATCACACATGAATTGTAAGAAAACTTCAAGAAAGATAATCCCAATAACAAACATCAAACGTTTTGGTTTGCAATCAAACTAAATGTGTATGTTATTGAACCAGCGTGACGTCTTTATGGTGGAAAAATTATTTTGAGTGCGAAATCGATCGAAATACTCGATCACACTAGAGAAGGAAGGCAAACTGTGCATTTCGGTAAATGGTTTCTTGAGGTTAATGTATGTGTTAATAAAGAAAGGAAAAACATTGAAAAACTACATAGTCGGAAAAGAAAATTACTGCTATACCCATGGGAATCAAACTGGTATACTGCCGCATGTGCAGCGGACGATTACTCCTCCGCACCACATCCACAACACTCAAACGCTGGGTAATTAAAACAGCAGGCTCAAGTGAGTTAGCAAAGTCGTGCGAAAGTCGTACGAGTTGATGGCTGGTTCCAGCATATCCTAAGTCTTTGTTGAGCTTTTCAAGTGGAGGTGACACAAATTACTCACCAAGTGAATTGTTTGAAGGTAATGTTTCTCATTCTATGATTTGTTAGGACACACGGCAGTTTCGAGAGCTAGAAAGTAGATGAAGAGCATTGTACGAATTTTCTGGAGGTGGTCCCCACGGGCTATGGATTAATATGAAAGTCAGTTGTTCGCCTTCCCATTCTCCAATTACGCAAGTTAAGTTCAGTGGCTCAAAGCCACTTTCATTTTGGAAGCGGCTGATAAATTAATGCTCACCCACGATCCATTCTCAAGCCATATAATAAGAGTCCTTATTATATAGCAAATCTTACTGGTCACGTTGGCAAAATGAACAAGTTCTGATTAGTTCCCTGTGCAGGCCAGTGCACTGCGGACCGTTAAGATAAAGGTCATTAGGACAATTCTTATGAATGCGCCTGCGTTGCTTTCAAGCGGTTTTTCCTCGAGTGTTTTTAAATGTACGTGATAGTTTGTGTTTACAATCTCATGACAAGTGCAAGGGGACCTACGACTATCACTCGAAATTTGCCTAAAATTTATAAAAAAAAAAAGCTTATTAAAGAAAAAAAATAATAATAAAACGAAACAAAATGAAAATAATTACTTTTTAAATCTGAAGTAAAAGGAGATTAAAGTGAAAACCATTTAGCAAAAAAGGTGGAATGAAAATGAAATAAAATCCAAACAAAACCCAATTGGACATAAATTGAAACAGAATCATGAAAAAAAATAAAACAAAATTTTTATGAATTTTTCTGTAAATTTGAGGAAGTAGTAATATGATAATAAATTTGGGGAAGTAGTAATATGATAATATGAAACTCATTGAAACAGCTGCTGAAGTTAAAAAAGTTCACATTTACATGTACATAATGTATATGCATGTGCATCGTGCGTGGAACTTTAGAAAAACATCCGACACATGTCTTCCACCAAGCCTAAGAATGATAATCTAATGATTACTGATAATCTGTTGCCTATTTATCAGACATACAGCTGAGTCTTTCAAGTATATTTCCTTTGATAAAGTGTGTTATCGTTTGTCTCACGATGTAGTCACTGAGCGATCGCGTGCAATTTGAAAGGAACTTTACGCGTAATTAAACCTGATCCTATTTTATGAAAATGGCTATTTATACTTTACTCAACAATACTCTTCAAGTTAGGCCAGGTTTGTCAGCTCTTTCGGTCACGATTACGAGGCATTATTACAAAATCTATTTTGAAGCTCCACGTTTTCTTCCATAGGTGAAATACGTCCTGTATGACATTTACGGCAAATAAGCCAACACATAATGTCTTTTACAGCTGCCCGATAGTTTGAACTGAATGCAATCAGGATAAACGGATTTAACGCTGTACTAAGCAACGGAAATATGTAATAGAAAAAACCCACAAATAAAAGACATTTATCCTTCATAAATATCGATGGATATAGTATTTTTAGAAACAAGTAAACATAAAGAGGTGTCCAGCAAGCGAAAAATCCCAGCGTGACCGATCTAAAGATCCTCATAATGTTATCATTTTGTTTAACTCTCTTAGCATGTATGTTGCTTCTGTTACCGTTAACTAGCTTCGCTCGTCTTCTTAACTGTTTCATGATGCGATGATAGAGGACAAGTATTAAAATCAGTGGCGCACAATAGAATACTGCAAAACCTAGGAGGTGGTAGATTTTTAGCGCTAAGCCACTCATTCTGTTTCTACAAAATGTCTGTTGTTCTTCTTTAACGATTTCACTGTAAACAAAGTATGGAATTAAGCCCAACAGAGACAGAACCCAGGTCAGAAGAAGAAAAACTGCTCTTATCCTTGTGGTGATGTTAAGGGCTTTCAATGGGAATACGACTGCAATGAATCTATCCACGGCGATTAACACCAAGCTCTGAATTGACACCACATACGAGACTGCCCGCGAGTAAATTCCTAATTTGCAAGCAAATTTGGCGAGTTTTGGGTCCGCAATGAGGCTTCCACCAGCTTTCAACATGCCTTCTGTCGCGTAGAGCGGCCAAGCCAGGACAACAGATACTAAGTCAGAAATTGCCATGTTCGCTATGTAGTAATTGGAACTTGTCTTCAATGCGACCATCTTCATGAAAGTTATGATCACAAGAAGGTTCCCTGTGCTTGCTAAAAAGCTGACCATTGAGAGGGCGACTGTGAACATTGTTGACACGCCGACAGAACAATTTGTTTGGTTGATATTATCAACTTCTGTATTGTTATCCATCTTCCAACACAGTTTCGTCGTCTCTTCTATTCTTTTGGCTAATAGTATTTCTTCAACCCACCCAAATGATTCTTTATTATGATGATTTATCAAGTATTGCAGTCCAATATCAGGCATTGCAGCCCATTTTAATGTTAATGTTTATTTACCTTTCAACCAACAATTGGCAGTGGGCAGGAATACAATTTGATATGTATACTCAACGTTAGGTGCTGTTAAATATTTATACGTTAATTTGCGAAATACGAATTTGAATTTTAATAAATGTTATCACTACTTCTAATTTCAGTAGACAAAACATAGAATTTTCTGGACGTTTCTTATGTAAATAATGGTGATAACCACCTGCAAATCTACGCAAACTAAAAATTGTCCACCAATGTAGTCACAGGTAATGATGAAATATTCGATCATTGGGTACTAGTTAAAATCGTAAGAAAATGGATGTCTCGCTCGCAATTTTTGGCTAAATGAAAAAATAAACCTAACAAGAATGTTGTAACACTTTGCTGATAGTATTTTCCTCGCGCAACCCGGCAATTGAATGCTTAGGTTTTTTTCCCTGCACGTTTTGTCGATGCAGGTGATATGGTGAGGTTAAAACGATCGATTACCATAATGCGAAACTTTAATATACACATTATCTAATCTTTTCGCTTATCAGACTTAATGGCTAATACAATCACGTACCGATGAATTTATCATGTCTTACTGAGATATTAGCTCTTTTTCCTTGAGTGCGTGTCCGGGCTGAATTCTGTAAATCCTGCAATCTGACTGGTTCCGGGTGTGGGCGGAAATTTACGATCTCGCTTACGCTTCATTTCGGGGAATATTTGAAATATTTCACCAAAAATTTTCCAGTTAGAATAACTTAGCCCTTACCATGAGCATTTAATTGATATTAATCGACAAAATTTAATTTTACGCAATTTTCATTTTGTGCTTTCGTTTGGAAGTCAGTTGTACCCTCGATCGAAAAAGTTTAGGAACAGGTACGGTTTTTAATTGAAATTCAAATCGCCGTATATTAAGTAAAATATTGAGTTCAAATTCTTTGTTTTTTATTCCTGTTTTTCCCTCAAGCCAAATGTCTATCAAGTTTCATTCGAGAAGTATTAATATTATTTACTCCAAACAGTTGTGCTGTTGAAAAGAACCAAAATCTATACGTGAACAGTTTGCCAAGGTTCCTTTCCTTTTAAATCAATGAAAATTGTAAATTGCTGCATATGCTATGTCTCGTAGAATTTTTTTCATTGCCCCTTTGTTAACGCTGAGGTCCTAAAGCCTTAGGTTAGAAGAAATAATAGCTGTGACTCAGTGGTGTAGTTTATAACGCCCGTTGGTGTCTATAGCTATCTACTGGACTTTCTGTTATTAAATAATCTTAGTGTAAGATTGTTTCTCAGACTTTCTCGTCAGTTTTCAGTCTTTCATTTCGCAGTTTTTTTCAGTTTATTAGTGACATTGAACAACGACACTTGCGAGGACCTGGGCGCAATCATACAGATATTGCGAAGCAACCTTCTAAGCACACCAAGGTTTATTTACCAAATGAAAAAAGTAAAAATAATTCGTTATTTGCCGGACTAGGTCGGTCGATATAGGAAAAAAATTTGCCCTAGGTCTCGAGTGCGGCCCTCAGCCGTAGTATTCAGGACTTCATAATGGAACTTCCGACCGGCAAATGACACATATCATATGCATTTGGTATAATCGACAGTACATGAGCGGTATTTGATAAACACTTAAAAAAACACAGAGCCACAGACATCTTCTATATGTGACTGAATACTTTGTCTCCTATTGGGATCCAGTACATCTTTCTAATTTTATGGACATGCCAACCCCTTAACCTTTCTCCAAGCGTTTGATGTCCAAGACGTAAAGATATCTTTCTTTAAAAACGTGTTGAAAAGTGTCCTGCCTGCAACATTAATTTAGGTTGAGGTATAAAATATAATGACGAAATGGCCTGATCGGGTCCTCTGTTACAAAGATGTCTTCCCTTTTGTTTTTACTTGAAATACCTTTTCCAACAACAGTAAACTTTATAAACCGTAAAGCAAAGAGGCTAAGATAAGGGACCTGGACACTAACTATTCTGGTTATACTTACAGAATTCGCAGATCAGTGAGGTCTTGAAAGATTTCGGGGGAAAGCTCAATCAACCGGTTATCCGCCAGATACCTGATAAATATGAGATTGAAAATTGAGGTATAAATATATAAAAACCATATACGTCAACAATCCTCAGGGAATGTAACGTTTTAATACCAATTGTAAAAAAAGAAGTTTAATTTAAAAATCATGAGTGTGTAAAGAAAATGAGGAACAATCCTGAAGGTAATTAGTTACGGTGTCGATTAGTGTTTCACATACTCTCCACTTTCCGCCAAACATCTCAGTACAACAAACGTTCTACTTACAGTTCTCTCAGTGAAGAAAAATTCTGAAATGTCTTCGCTGATATTGCAGTTAGTGAATTTGAACGTAGGTCTCTGAAAAAGTGACAATATAAGGGTAATAAGGAGTCTTTACCAGCGTGAAAATGGAGATTTACGGAAAATTGAAGTTGGCTTTAATCTCGTAAAAGTTGGTCGTACTGGTTCATGCAATAACTTAAATGTTGTTGAAGGTTTTCAAAGCCGATTTCTACTCTACCGCGCTTGAAGTTTCCAACATTGATTTTTTTTTTCTGAGACTTTTACCACTGTAAAATGATGAGTTAGTTATGTCAGAAATGTAAAAAAGATGGGGGTCACCGACTTAGTAATGGTGAGAACAATCCCGGAAGACCACCCTAAATCTGCAAAAATCGGGCTTCGTTAGCGATTAAGGCCACAGTGTCTGTAAGCCCAAAATTATTGCAATTAGATCTTTCAAGTGAAATGCTCGCTACCAAATATTGTTAAGTGGACCTATTAAGTATATTTAGTCAACTGGTGAGGTTCCTTAAAGAACAAGTTCGCATTTAGCGACCATAGTTTCACGCGCCTTACAACCGCAAGATGACAGGATTCGATGTCCCGTGGACAGAAATCTTGAATTTTTTTTAACTTCCCACATTGACTTTTTTGTTCATTTTGGAACAATGCAGAGATAATTGTAAATAAAATCTGTTTCTGGAAGGTGAAGTAGGGGTCACCGAACGTCCAAGATCGTTAAATCCAGGCAAAGCTATAGCAATGACCATCTACCCTATCATTGTTCATTTTATTATTCAGAGGGCGCTCTCCTGCATGACGTGGCGTCTGAATTTTCGTGCGCAGTAAGGATTCGCAGAAACAATTAGCGCGAAAATCCTTAAAGTTGGCATGCAAGGAACTTTAAGCAAATACTTGAAGTTCGCTTAAAACAGTTTGGTCTCTTTAAGGAAGCTTAAAACATGAGTGTATAGCTAGTCTACGGCTTATTTTTGAAACTGTGAAGCGTATAAAGACTGCCTAAGTTAGAAATTTACTACAGCATTACGCCAACCTTACGAAGCAGTAGAACTATGTTTTCATGCTGTGTTCACCATCAGTGTTACGTTAGGTGACTGTATTTAGCAGCGAAAGGGGATTACGTCTTTTCAAGAACTATTTACCTTTAGTTAAGGTTGCATTTTATCGATATATGTAAAGAGGGTTTCCAAAGCTAAAGCAGATTGTCTCAAGTACTTACAAATATTTCACCGAGCTCCTTGAGCCACGAAAACTGTTTTCAAAAAGGCCTGTTAACTTATTACTCCTCAGATCCCTGTGTGTAAATAAAAAAAATACTTTTTCTATTAATAATTTCAAGTATATCCCAGTGTTTTCGGAAATCATATCTTGCATTGAAATGCAGTTAGAAGATCGTCGGGCCCAAAGTTGTGCTTTTCGTAAAAGAGAGATGCATAATTCAGATATTCGCACGGTCGTGCATCTATTTTGCATATCAGTCTTCCATTTCCCATGCATACACATAGAAACTCAAGTGTCCTGTGAATAACATGTGATGTAATGTTAGCGAAGCCAATCACGGCATGGACGCTACTTTCCAATTAGTGCCATAAACCTCTATGCATAGTGCGTGCGTACTTTATGTGAAATGCTGATACAATCCCTCGGGCGTCATTATGACCTATCATTGCCCAAGACGTATTTTTCAAGTTTTTGTCCAAACTACGTAATATTTACTATTCTGTAATGAGTCGAGTTGAGTTAAGTCATTAGTTTTAGTATACTATTTATACATAGATGGCATCAATAACAGTATTGTATCACTCTCTGATGGTCTCATTAGTTACTTCTATTCTGGCAATATAGTTAGTACGTGGCCTGACTGACTTTTATTTACAACAACTTAAGATTTCTCGTGATCTAATACTGGAACTTTTGTTTTAGTGCATAGTTTTCGTTTTTGTCTGTTTCAAAACAAAAACAGATACAAAACTTTGAAAAATGTTTCTCTTTCTTCCGTAGTCATTTTCTTATAACTCAAACTCATTTCGCTTTCAATGACATCCTTTTACTTACAGTTTTTCGAGCCGTTTGTTGATCTCCACTGAGATTCCATACAAGTCATTGTCACTTAAGATCCTACAAAAAAATGAAGTAGCTTTTCATTAATCTCGAGACAAAATGAAACTCTTCTCCAGGCAACCATTTTGACTTTTTGTACCATTTTGGCCTTTTGTGCCATTTTGACATGTTTTGTACCATTTTGACTTTTTGCACCATTTTGGCTTTTTGTACCATTTTGGCTTTTGTTCAGAGAACAGCAGTGTGGACTGGAGCCAGTCAGATATAATAGGACTATGCTAAAGCTAAGAGAGGTGCAAAAAGATTTCAGAAGTTCGAGTAACAAATGGCCAAGAACTTCGTATCGAGATTATTTACATCGTATAACAAACTTCCGCGCGACTGTTTTAAATATCTTCTCAAAAGAAATTATTTCTAACAAGACCAAATGTCGAAAACAATTGTTGAAGTTCATAAGAACGCTTGAAAGTACTAGTACAACGAAACTGATGTCGAAATTTTACCTGTTGCTGCACAATTTCTCTGATTCTTACAATTTATTTTCTCGGGATTCCATAGGCAGCTGTCTTTGGTGTTATTTCAGCCTACTATTTATATCTTTAGCTTTTAGGAAATGCAAAAAGGTTTGTAATATACTTAAAATTATTCTGGTACTAGGTTTTTGTCACGGAAAACCAAAATTACTCGATTCCCTATCGGATTTCATCTTAATAATTCATAAGTGTAAAGTAAAACGCTGAGTGACGTTCTGAAGTTGGATGGAGGGAGCTTGCAGTACTCGTAGCGAAAACTTTTATAGCCACGCATTTGCCATTACAGCCGGACAACAAGACATGCTTACAGTTCTTTGAGAGACAAAAGACCATTAAAGACTTTCGGCAAGAGGTCACTAATCCGGTTATGTTGAATAGACCTGAAAGTAAGCAAAAACAGGTCAAATTTAAACATATTGCATTTCTGCACAACACCATGACGTTGCCGCTTTAAATGGAAACAAGCCGCGAACATTTTATAAAAGCATTTTACTAGCGTGGGCTGGAGGTCCGTGATAACACATTGAATGATCTCGCCAAATAACCTAATCATGTCATATCCAACAAGCGCGTGGGCTTTAGCAGGAAATTATTTTGCTTTACAATCTAGAGACTTGCCAAGCTCAAACTTTTGAACCAACGGTGTTTCTTGGAGTCGCCAAAGATTCGCAAATCAAACCTTTACTCGATGATCAAAACCACTAAAGAACTGTTACTTTTTTGGTTGATTTCTTTTAGTAGTAATTTTTAACTTGTTGAGAGATATTGATTGCTGATTTTACTACGGTGCCATACACTTTTCAGTCCACTTGTGCCTAAAAAGAAAAATAAGTTTGATAACAAGCTGTTCGTAGTAGCTCTTTACTATTCAGTTATTTGTGTCCATCAACTCACAGATAGTTCAAGGAAGACAAGTCGTTGAATGCCCCCTCTAAAATTGTGAACGGTTTTGAATTATGCTCCGTAATTTCCCTGAAGTAAACAAGATAGAAGTAATAAGTGCTGTTAGAAGAATTATATCTAAATTAAAATTTCTTCACAAGTGGCAATCGAAGATCAGGCAGAAAGATTGTAACAATAAATAACCAAAAAAACATACGATTGGCCCTCTTGGTTTCGTTCTATAATTCGATGACAATTTTTGATGCTCGAGAATTTTACCAGATTGTTGAATTTCGGTTGCTTAAACGCAAATAACATTTGATTTCTTTGTTTCTAATTTTATGCAAGGTACATATATGAGGTTCGCAACTTGTCATACGCAATTTTGAGTCTCTCGTAGTGTGTTGGAGGAGTAACGCGGAGGTCAATAACCAAAATAAATATATTGATAAACTGACCACTCCTCAATGGGGATTTTCAGGGCCAATGAAATTAACATAACATGGCTACAAATCCCACCTGGCAGGAGGAGTTAAACTCGGGACTACAGAGAACAACATTAGCTAGTTGTCATTGCGGGACACGAAACTGCGACCTCCGGGAGCCCTGACCACTCGGCCAGGAGGCCTACTTAATACACCAGTAGTACGGAGGTTGCCAGTATGCTCTTGCTCGTAAAGAGCTGGGTTTTTTTTTTCTAGGGGTCTTAAAATTGGAATTACACTGTAATTGCATTTAAAAAAAAACACTTTATTGGCAGTTCATGTACGATTTCAATGATGTTTATCACTGAAAAACGCTCACTATGTTAGCAGAATCAGCTCCGAAATACTTACAAATACTTCAGTTTCTTGAGTCCCAGAAACGCATTCGTTGTCAAGTTGCTAAGCCAAGTACTTTCGAGCACCCTATCCAAAGTTAACAAAAATCATTAACGATTGACTCGCTGACATGGCTCACAATGCATGTCTCGATTGATGCTTCGAGGTAAAGTTTTACTTACAAGTATTGTAAATTAGTTAAGTATCCCATCGAGCCGGGAATAATATGCCTCAAACTATCGCTCCAGCGAAATAACCTGAAAACAACAACAAACATTTACAAGTTTTGTGCAAATAGCGTCCGAGCCGCATAAACAAGCGTACTTATTAAACGCATAGAGTACCTCCTCGAGTTGCCTGTTCTGTCCAGTTATAGAAGGAAAGATGACGAAATCGAAAGGGTCCCGGCCACAACCGAATAGATAGAGCTATTGTTACATGTACAGTGCTGGGCCGCGATTAAAAGTTAACCGGAGAATTAATTTTTCTTGTATAAAAATGCTTTTCACTGCTTTATGTTTTGTTTGGTTTGAGATTATACCAAGTCAAAACTGATTGACAAACAATGTAAACGGGAATTAAAACCTCACCGAAAGGTCAAAAACCGAAATCAAACTTCTCGCTAATCTTGTGTTAGCTCAATCGGGCTTTGAACAACCCGGCCCTGTTTTCTCCTTGCGACCACTATCAAAAGGACTTTCCCCGGAGGGAGGATCGGCATGTTCCATTACCCTATTGAAAAGTTCGCTTTTTCTTTCTTGTTCCCTTTTTAGATAAATTCTACTGTTCCCTATATTTCCTTTCAAAGTTTCGTCTTCTTTGAGAGTAGAGATATCCTTTGTTCACTTGGAATAAATATTCATGTTCCCTTGTTCTCCAAAACCCCTTGGACACCCTCTATGAAATGGACTGTAATAACCCTCATAAGGGAAGAAGTGAGATGTTTTCCCAAGCCCCGTTGCAGAAATAAAAACTCAACTTTCCCTTTCAAACCATTTCAGAAAAGTATTATTTCCAATAGAAAACACTTATTTAATTCCAAACTTTGGTAACATTAACAATTTGGATTAAATACTTTGCTTGAGCCTTGTAATGGGTCAGGTAAGGAGGTTCACGTAAACTTCTTTTTGGGATTTGCAATAAAAGAACCTATACACCGAGGCTATTATGACTAATCAATGCAACTTACAAGTATTTGGCTGCATCAGGTATGTCTTGTGGGACCGTATATACACCTAGGTACGACGTTTGTATGCAATCAACTCGGATCCAAAAAGGATCCGACCTCGGCACATAACAACTGCATATCTTTGAGCAATCTGAAAGAAAAATTCATAGATGTTGAAAACATGACTGCATAAATTACACCACATCATGGACTTAACGGCACAGATAAGAAGATACCCTGGCAGAGCCAGATGTTCGCGGAATACTTTAGCGAGGTAATTGACGCATTACCTGGCAAAGGACACGACGAAGGGAAAATATGTGACTCTTTCAAGGTGAGCAATGACCAGATGGCTTGAATACGTACTTTCTTACACATGCATATGCGATATAAATAATAAAAACACAACATAAATGGCATCCCTTTGCTTATACCTTGCGTGTTAACCAGTAATCTTTTGTCGTCCGACCCGAAAGAGTTCCTTGCCACACACTTAACCTCGTCTAGTCGCCGTGAATACACCTCGTAATTATAAATAACGCTCGTACTATTTTGTAGAATCTGATGCGTTATTCCATCTCTACTCTTGTACCACGTGATTACAGGGGCAGGTCCACGCTTCGCTTGACACAACAAGTTTGACGACGAGGAAGAAAGTATCGTAACATTTTCCACCTTTGACTGAAAGTTGGGTGATTCTGCGGAAAATGAGCAATAAAGCATTTAGGAGAGCCTGTAGAAAAATCTATTCAGTTATTCAGTTATTCGCTCGATACAGCGAGTTCACATTTTTGTGAAATTAAGGAAAGTTCGAAATACCGCTCGATCAACCAAGATGGCCGATGGAATTTATGAAACGTTAAGCATTTTCAACAGGCTAGTACAGAAAGAGGGGAAACTTGCTTTGATTTCATATTCATACAGTTTGTAATTAACTCTTTGATCATTTCTCTGAGTTATATATCTTCTTGAAGTAAATAAGTTTTGTCTTTTTTGTTTTTGACCGTTATGAAAATACAACTGTCACGATTTAATTTACATACCAAATTTCAACTGATTTGAGAAAGTTACTAATTAGTCCGGGTGCCCACGCTGGGAAAGGGGGTTAAAAAATGATTTCGTTTACTCGACAAGCTGGCAAACTTTGACTCGCCCAGTAAAGTTCCTTAGACCTTAGGGAATAATGATGGGGTGGCAGTGGAGCTGGCCAAGTGGGCCATGGAAATTGACAGCACCTCAAAGTACACCCCTCTTCAGTGTCTATGTGTTTTTAAAAGTCATCTTCACAACACCCTGGGACGAGGGGGGAAATAGTTAATGACCTATAGCCATCAACAGATTTTGTCTAATAATACAAAATTTTCACAAGACTGAGTTCATGCCATGGATAACATGATGATGTTTTTAATAAGTCACATGATCAGAGTATGATGCCATAAAATTGACCAAAACGGATAAAGGCAATACGGCCGAGTACATTTTATCTGTTCAGGCAATCTTAAACGTCTTTTTGGATATGGCATTTTACATTTGTTCTTATTTTTGAATAAAGTTCCTTTCACTCAACCTCGTGCAAAAATTGTTAATCATCTATCTAGACAGGGTCGTGTGTTGTTAGTTCCCCCGCATTATTGTGCTTTATTGACAAAGGTTAATTGTGCAAAGTGTGCAGATCAGCCAATAAAAATGTAATCATTGTCATGTCCATTGAAATTATTTTCTATCACGGAAAATTCTACATTTAATAATCTATCAAATAGTTATACCTAATCGTACCTTTTTGGTGGGCTTCGGTGGCATATACATGTAAGGCGAGTTTGTTCGAGGCATGGTTCGTATTTTGACGAGAAGTAGTCGAGCCAAAATACCCATAGCGAGACCAAACGAGCCTGATATGCAGGCGAAGCGTACCAAAAAGGTACGATTAGGTATTTACCGTACTCAAACTCATTCAAGTGACCGTGATATCGTGGCCAGATCAAGTCAGTGACTTGATATCGAAAGATATCAGGGCAGTCGACACGGCTTCGGATCAGCTAAGTGCGAATTTGGGTTGGTAATAAACGATATACAGACCTCCCTTGCTTAAAGGTATTGCTTGGTAGCTTGCATGGAATCCTGTATTTGCAGTCGATCGTGAACTCCTGCCATATCTCTCTACTACCATTACATTGCTACTGGACCATATACGTCGAGGAACAGCATCTGCTTCACATTGAATATGAAGTACATTACTTGACATGGCATCAGCATCCTTTACAATCAAAAACATGTTATACAGGCATGCTCCAGGACCCAGATTGATACTTTCAAGGGTCATCTCTACGAAGTGCTCCTTACGAACTGTGATCTTCCATTTTTTGTATTTAACACAGCTGCCTGTGGTCTCGGGTGGGCTGGTAGGTGTAGTCGTGGGTGTAGTTGCTGAAGGTAACGGCGAGGACGTCGGCACAGTCGTCGGCGTAGGACTTTCAGATGGCTTCAGCGGTGTCTCCAAAGTAAGCTTATCGCCAAACGTTCCCTCGTCACCTTTAAGAGATATCAAACAGTAGGCAGGTGGAAGTGTACCAACCAATGTCGCATACTGAGATGTTGGAAACGGTGTCGGATTGTATGACACACCAACCGATGGCGGATTTGTAGTTGTTAAGACTGTGAAGACAATTTCGTCAGTTTTTTTGTCAGTACTTTTATGAAATTTGTGAGACTCATTTCTGAATTATTCTTATGTTTTGTAACTTGTAAATACACTAATTTTTAAATTGTTCTTCGGTTTTGTAATTTCTCTTAATAGATAGGTGTCCTATATTAGTAGAGGGTTATTCCTCGATTAAAACAATTTGACACGTTAAAAAAGTCATTATCATTATTTATTATTATTATTATGTACCGTTTCCATGGACAGTTTGATTGGAGAAAAAAATTCTTCCCTTGCACGTGCAGATTATTATAGTATTTAAATTTAGGCCCCCTTTACACTACTCTAGATCCGGTGAAATTTGGAAACAGCGTTTTAACTCTGAAAACGCATTAAACGCTTTTCGTCCACATATTCATCGGAGAAATTTGAAAACCACGACAACCACCGTCATTTTGGATTTGTGTTTGATTAAGACTCCGTCAGGGAAATCATATTATTATCGTCTGACGTCACCGTTTCGCAAAGCTCCGTTTTCAAAATGTTTTCCGCCCAAACTAAAGACGCAAAGCTGGAGTTTCCAAATTCGGTTTGAAGAGCGTTTTCGATAAACTCCGCTTTAGTGACGGATCAGTGTGGACGGTAGGCCTAACAGTAGAAATAACGCTGCGTTTTCAAATTTACTCCGGCGTATTATGGGATTGGAGGGGCCTTAACCGACGATATATTTTTCTTTTATTTGGGGTTGAAAAATAAGGCAGATGCTTTATCTTAGGAAAACTATTAACGGCAGCAATTAGTTTCCTTGAGGGCAAGTTTTAAACAAATTTTAATGGGGATTAATACCGCGTCAAAACATGCAATCGGCACGTACTATGTGAAATAAAAACCCAAGGCGAAAAGCAAGAGTCCTTGCATTTCTTAAGACCTAATCAATAAATGTAAAGATTCGTTTATTTGAAACTATTCCACCTTGCATAAAAAATCAATTTCAAGATTGCAGATCATCACACGACGCACTTACAAAAGAGAGATGGGAGTGTGGGTAGTAAGCCTTGAACTAACAGATATTTTTGGTCGGGAACATTTTTTGGTGGAATTTATCATATGCTAGGCGAGATTCACGAGTGCTCCGATACATTGACTTAAAAAAAGAAGACTGCTGGCACAAGAAATACTAAAAAAAAAACACTTGTTAAATTTGCTGACATATTTTGAAAGGATTAGGACATGCCAAAGGCCACGAGCGCTGTTCAGAAAAAAACAACAGATGTGCATCGTTTGCAGCCACCGAGCAGCTTATTTAACATTTGCCGAATTGATTTCATAGTAGAGACGGAATTAAAGCCGTCTTGGACGGGAAACTTGTCTTCTGACGGAAAACTTATCTAATATGAATCCGGTGAAGGACGAGTTTCCTATCTCAGATTTACTCGTCTATATAGCTACTTTTCTGTCCAAATCAACTGGCAAATAAAACGGAAAACTCGTCTTTGACTAAAATCTCTCTTAAATTCATTCTGGATGCGAAAATCACGACGACGTTCAGTCGCGATGTTAACACGATTTACCGCGCGATCCACAAATTCCTTTTAGACGGTATTCTGTCACACGAAATCCCGTCTGTGACTATTTTCCCGTCTTTAAATATAAATTGGACTGTTCTCTTCTCCTTCTTCCAGCAATGTTCAGTCGTTTTTAGTAATGTCACTCCTCTTATTAATTCTTACTGGTTATAAATATTCTTCGAGAGCGCACTTTCATCGATTACAAAATTAAAATATCAAGATCACTTACCTTTCTTCCACACAAGTTGCGATAAAAACCAGAACACAAAACCAGTAATGGTTTTCATATTTGTTCAGCAAGCAATAAGACAAAATAGGTACCTTAGTTGAGACTTTGCGAAAGCCAAAATTACACAACCGTTACATCATTTCAGCTTCCGCGCCATATTTAAACAATTCTTAACAACGTTTGTTTGCAATACGCAGATGTTATTTTAAGTTCAAAAAAATTCAAGTCCGTTCATTCGACAAATCCTGCACCGCGATGACATTCTATTGAGAACCAATATGGTTCCCAGTGATAGTAATTTCAAACACTGTCATCTTTATGCACATTTGTTTATTAACAATTTTGTAATCAGACTTTTAAGTTAAAACATGGGTTAAAAATGCAAATTGAAGCCTCGGAACCTGATCTACGCCGTATAAATGTGGAAACGGCTTTTTCACTGTGACAGCGCAACAGGAAAATTCCATGTTGGAAAACGAATTAAATGTCTACCGTCCACACCGCAACTCAGGTTACGCACGCACTTAAGGCCTGGATAATTCTTCATTCCGCCATCTTTGAACGGAATCGAAGAAATAACAGCTCCGAAAATGTCATAATCCGGGGCCGAAAGAAGATTCTGGTAGAGACAACAAAATTGATTACGTTTCGTGGTCTGACGGCGAGGTGGAATTATCGTTAAAAGTGGATTACAAATTAAGATTCAAAATCGATGGACAAGATCGACTTGGAATCTTGCCAAAATACTTAATCACAAGACATCTTAGAGGAGTACAAAGAGCAGTTCTCATTTATGTTTCCCATTAATGTTTGTTTAATCGCTAGCTGCAAGCGAGCGAGTGTGACTTTTTATACTGCAATATAATAGGCCTCCGCTAGCAATTAATTCAGTGTGTACAGCTGTATACGTAGATGGTTGGATCTGTTGTAGCAAAAAAAAAATCTTTGTTCTGTCGTAAAAGTGTTGGCAAGCTTGCAAAGACAAACACATCGGTACATCTTTTTTCTTTATTTTATTTCACTTTCTTTAAGGTGAGCTGAACTGATTTATAAATTTGAATTTAAGTTTAAGTTTATAATTTGTTTTTTTTTAAGTTTATTTTGAGAGTTTGCTTTTGTTTAATTAAAAATGTTTTTTTAAGCTCTTGTTATGCTAATCGCATACTCGGAGAGAATTCAGCAATGATTCGTTTTTCGTAGAGCAAATAATTTAAACGCTGAAATGTGGAGGTTTCAGTAGCGTTTAATGTTAACTCCATTTCAACATTTTACCAAATAGCGAAAAACCGAGAAAGAAAATATAAATCTATTTTCTTGCATGTCCGTGTTGTTTCCACCAGAAAAATTAAATGTTCTAATGTAAAGAGTCGCATCAAACCAAAGAAACCCGGAAAATGCCGTTCATAATAATTACCTTTTTGTTGGTATGAGATCAAGGAAAGTGGATTTCACTGGCACAAACATCTGGAAATTCCATATGACAGCCATCTAAATCTTGTTTGAATTATTCTAGATACATCTGAATCTACTTTTGCCATTACTATACGCCATTATTAAATGATCGGGACTCTTAGCTAGGAAGCAAACATTTTTCTTGTGTAATGGTGAACTCAACTGAAGACGAATTACTGGTCATCTTTACCGTTAAAAACGCAGCCCACACTCTAAATAAACAAGGCAAATAGTACTCTAGATTTTGCTGCCATCGTCTTTCTCTGATTGGTCGATTGACAATAAATTACAATATTGATCTTGTCTCCCACTAACACCTGAGTTTGATAAGATTTGACGGATGACAAAAATTAATTAAGGACTGGACTTATGCAAATTATTCCCTCTATCCTATCTCACGCCATAATTAAACAAAAGGGAGTCAGTTCAATTTTTCATTTGCTGCACATGTCGACATAATCTCTGTGGACAAGAAAAGTCTGCTGCAATTTTCTGCCTTTTAGGTTTTGCTATCAGTCGGATGGCAAAATGGTAGGCGATAACTTCCTTTATTTTTGGCTTACTTGTCGAGTTATTTTCCAGCATAAATTCCAAATATTGAGAAGTAACTTCTGTCTTCCAAAGCACCACATCTTGTTTCAGCTTTTAAATACGCGCAAAAAATTACTTTTTAAGGTAATGAAAGTAAACAGTATTTTCTACAGTCCTAAGGTTTTATCATGCTGGTATTATGAGCAGTCTTGCTTCTTTTCTTCCGCCAATAGCTCATAGCGCCGTGTTCGCTCTTGATCTAATGACTCAATTATTGCTCGGTTGTGAAATATGGCAATCTTTGACAACTGGCAAAGCCTTGAAAAATAAGAAAACAAGAAAGCACATCCAGGTCAACAATGCTGCCGTTCTATTCTTCTTATGCAAATATTACGTTGAGTATAAATCATGTTTTTTTCTAATATCATTATTTTCATATACACAGGTGTTTACACAGGTACAGCGAACAACAGAGAAAGCAATTTACACAAATATAAATTGGTTTGAACCTGCTTCATCGTCGAAGCCAAATTCGGTCTCAGTATAACTCAGAGTGGCATTTATCCCTTCTCGCTTAGCGTCCTGATGGGCAAGTGGTCGTTTAATATGAGACCTTATGAGATAAATCGGGACATAATCTAAACACTGTGAAATTCATATGACTCATTTCTCAATGTTCTGAATTATCCAATTTTCTAGTGAATCGTCTTCTTTTCATTTCTCATCCTTGCCTATTAAACAAATTTTGAGCCAACTTGTTGGTTGGAACAAGAATAAACGTTTTTATACCCTTTTTTACCCCCTCTTTCTTTGCAAACTGGTTATAGTTTGTAGCTGTTCTTTCAATCCTGCAGCTCTTTCCTTAGATTCTTGTCAACTGTCGTAACTGACAACAGTTCCAAAAGGAGTACCACGAGAGGCAAGATACCTGTAACTATCATACGAAATTTGCTGAGGTTAAACGAAACCGTTTCAGTCGTTTTTGTTTTGCAGTACAACCTTCTCAAAGTCAGTAATAATCCATCAAGTTTGAACAGAGAAAATCATGACCGTGACGATGTTTGGATATATCTTAACAAAATACCATAGATTTTTATGATTTTAATTTTCCGTATTTTCCATAGTTTTAGTTTCGGTTGAGAAGATTCATCAAGCACTCAAGACAGTGTTTGACCACATTTCCAAACACCTCCAAGCTCATCAAAGTATTCCACTAAGTGTCGTCTTTTTAACTCCCTTCTCGGTGTTTCGAAATGTAGTCAAACACGGTCTTTCGTGTTTGATATATTTCATCAAATCGCACGCTACCTCAGGACTGAACTCTCTTTACATTCAGAAGTATACCTCGAGAAATCGTTCTCCTTTCTGGAAATTTCGGAAAATGCTGTTCTATTCTTTTCCACCGGAAATTTGCTAAATTCTAACTAGAATTTTTAATCGAATGGAAAGTGCCCAGAGACTGAAGAAGAAAGAGATGGATTACAAACAACGAACTTGAAAATTCTGCAACACGTGCCAAGAGTAGAGTTGCTCTGTTAGTACACAGCAGTGGCCATCATATCCCTACTTTCTATAACTGACTGCTTAAATATATAATAAGCCTGTTTTCAAATCTGCGTACTCTTATAATACTTCGGTTATTTTAAGATAAGGGAGGATCATATCCAATAACGTCTGGTTGGCAGAAGCCATGCAGTAGGATTATATTGGAAGTATCTGATTCCAAGGATAGGTGACCTTTTTCCTACGTTTAGTTTAAAGTCTCTGTTCGCAGGTATTGTCTCCTTTCGAGTCGCAAGCTAAAGGAACTTGTTATTAATTTTGTAGGTACATTTTATTCCGATGTGGTACGCTTGTTACATGTAAGCAGTCCATTCGGTCAGAGCCACTGTTTATGGTATCTTTAGTAGTTCCATAGTGCTAACGACTGCATTTCTTGTAGAGATCTTTCCAACAACTCAATCACCACAAAAGGCATTGTTGGTATTCCCAGTATTGGACTGGAACTAGCTTGCAACTGAGGCTAATGCGGGGAGTGTTTTCAAATGCTAATGACATTAATCTCTTTTTAATGATATTCCCCCGCATGAGCCTCAATTGCAAGCTAGTTCCAGTCCAACACGGAGAATACGAACATGGTCTATTCGTTCAAACAGTCTCAATGGTTAAATAACCTAGTGTATTTGTAAGTATGTCGTTGGTTTTACTGCTTTCATTTAGGTAGTAGTTTAGAAATTAACAGCCAATCGAATCTACCACTAAATGGAAGGACACGTCTTTCCTTTCTTCTTCTCCTCCTCCTCCTCCGCCTCAAGTTTCGTCTAGCTCCCTCAGAACATGTTGGATAACAAATCTTGTTGATGGTGGCAGTGTCCATTCTCATGGACGGTTCAGTTCAGTAGTTTATGGAGGAGACTTTTCTATTCAGCGGCTTACGATGAATGCTCTGTCTTTAATACGGTCGATTACAAGCAACTAACGTATTAGCTCTGCATCAGTCCAATGATTTTGCAGAACTATTGTTATTCCAGAAAAATTCAATTGCAGATAAAATTAATTGATTACTGTTCTGATACCACTTGAACTCTTCGAGTTTCCTCACGCCAGAAAAAAAAATCGACTTTGATTGAAATTTGTGATGAAATCATTCAACAGGCCCTCAGTTTATCAATGGTGGCATTAAAAAAAGGAAGCTTGTTAAAGTGTTCTTCAAGATAATAAACAATTATTGGATGAGGTTTTTGTGATATCCAGAATAATCAAGGTCGAGGTAGGGGTTATCAGCCGAAGCCGAAGGCTGAGGCTGGCAACCCTTACCGAGACCTTGATTATTCTGGATATCACAAAAACCGAATCTAATAACTGTTTTATTATACATTGAACGAAAAAAATGGAAGTCATGTTTTTGTTTCTTCGCTGACGGCAAGCAACACAAAGCGCGCGAACTTGATATGATTACCCGTGACCTTGAGTGTCCTTGACAAGATTATTGTATAAGCTGCAGAGACGACGTCACAGGCGCTGATTTCGAAAATTCAGTGTACGCTTTCAACCAATTAGAAAAGAGATAGTGAGTTCAATGTATAATAATACTCGTAAGCTGAAATGTTAGCTTTCTTTTCAGAGTATTTTAGGGCTTTTTGGAAATTAAAGATCACGACACAAAGATTGAAGTTATTTATTATTGGTCAGGGATTGGCATCGATCAGAAAGTGGGCATCACATTGTATCGTTACTCTAAACTATGAAAAAATATTTTTTTCTCGTAGAGATCTTTTCAACAGTGGTCTAGTTCACATTTATCCAAATGCATTCAACAGCCTCTTCAATGTTGAGTTTCTGTAAGTATACTTGCTGATCGATTTTTCATTGAGTTAAGTTTAATCAAGTTGTGTAACACACCTGGCCGCCTTTGCGTACACTTTCTATGAGTGGATCATCTGTTGCTTAACAACCAGGTCCCGGTTGTTCGAAAGCCGATTAAAAAACCCGAGGTTAGCGGTTATTCCGCGATTGAGTTCCTTATTCCCGGGATAACTAATCGGGGGATTCCTGATTAAACTCGGATTAACGCGGTAAAACCGGTCTGTGGTGGGAGAAAATGGTGTAGCACTAGGGGAGGGAAGGGATAAAGAAAGCCCAGTTTTATTTCTTAACTACATTTGCTTTCTATATAAGAACCAATAAATATGCCTAAATTAAAATTAGAGCTGTGATAAAAAATCTGTGCAAGATAAACGCTGGACAAAGCTCTGTTAATCAGGCGAAAAATCAGTGAGCTCTTGAAAACGCTTACCGGTCTAACTTTCAGCCGTACTTCTTTGTAATTTAGGAATTTAGAATAGCCTCTAATCGGATGCGCTGATAAAGTAAGTTTGGCTAGGGGAAAACTCTAGAAAAGAAGAAAGCCATAAACTGAGAAAAGAAGCGAAAGCGGAGATTGATTATCTTAATTCTGCCGAATGAGATAAACAACTTTTTGAAGAACAAGCAAGGGTGACAGTAAACGAAACTTTAACAATATTGTCGAGGAAAAGGTTGTTGTTATTCATCGTGGTAGATGCAATAATAAAGTGTATTATCGTTTGTCTCACGATGTAGTAAAAAGTAACAATATTTTGTCTATTATACTCGCCTTTATCAAGCCAAAAAAGCGTTTAATTCCAACGCTGATCTTTCCTTTTAAATTGCAGTGGTTAGCAAGCGACGATTTCTACCTCTGAGAGCGGAAATGTTGAAATTTCTCATGATTTCTTGCTTCGCCCTCGTTGTGTAAAACATTTTGCGGATTGCCGAACAACGGTCCGTCCGTGTTGTGAAAGAACGCGGGAAAACCGGACGCGGGATGGCTCGTCCGTGAGAGAATAGAAACATCTATTTTGGAAAAGTCGTCAGGTAGCCAGAATTGCTTTTCTTTCCTTACCGGGCCCAGCATTGAAGCAAAATCAACAAACTGTAAGTCCGCCATTTTGATTTGTTTGTCTGTTTTTTCATCCGATTAGCGAGTTAATCCACCTCGCTATATTAGCTAGGTGTGTTAAATTTAACCCTTAGTTTAATCCTTGGATAGTGCTAATCGAGCCTCGAGGAACAGAATTTAATCGAAGAATAAATTTATTCTGTGAATTTGGACGATTTAATCGTGGGTTAGCGCTAATCGGCTTTCGGACAACCGGGGCCAGATAGCCTAAGGAAACTGGATAAGTTGTACATTATTTTGAATTTGGAGCAATCGTTCAAAAAACCGTACTTCTATGCCGCAAGTATCCTGCGTGGACTTCATGTATGAAAAGTGTTCTCTTGACAAGTTAGTTGTCAAACAGAGAAATTCTTCCTGCTGCTTAAAGTCAGTTCATGGTTGAACATAAAAATAGAGTGAAATGAGTTTAGCTAATATGAAGGATTGGCAATTTCACATACTTGAAGAAATAAATAATTTGTTCTCATTAATAAATTTGGGATAATAAATGTTAATTTTCATTTAAAAAGGTGTTCTCTTGACAGATGTAGTGTTTGGAACACTGTGAATTCTATTGAGGTACTCAAGCTACTGTCTCATTTTAGCGCGCGTGCAAGACATTTTAACGCTCGTGCAAGAATAGAACGCGTAAGTCTCATAACGAATAGTATTATCAGTCAGAGTTCAAGTCAAACAATGTAGAAAGTCCTCAAAACAGGAAGCAGACGGCTACATAACAAGCGAAACAGGGGCCTCTGAGGATCATTTACTAAGGGCACAAATAGCATAACAAACCACAGTTAAGATCATGAACATGTTATAAGTTTGCATTTATAAAAAAGCCAACTCAAATTAGTTTTATTTTACACCTGATTGGTCGATCGTAAACAGTATATGTTCTTGCCGTTTCAGCGAACTGTCCAGCAATAGTATATTTAAGATCCGTTGGTACTTCTTTGATGATCTAGGGAATTTGACCACATTGTAAGTAACACTTAGTTATAAATGATTTATCAATTACTTTTGTTAATAAATTTACAATTTAACATTGTCCTGTTTTCCAGTGTAACTCAGTGCCACAGAGTGAATATTATATCTTTGAGCACGCTGTTAAATAATAACTTAATATAAACATATTTAACCAGGGTACACCCGTCAGCAAATGCTGTTATCGAAGGGTGCCCTGGACAACTAACAGTTGTACAACTATGCCCTGCAAAACTAAAAATAGTTGTTTTCTCGTATAATTTTCAGGTCATTATCGAGAAATCCGCTCAGAGAGATTCCGCTACCAACTTTCAGACATCTTTCTGGCCTTAAACTCGTGTAAGTAGCAGCAACCAGCATATCCATCATACCGGTAGATTTCAACACATTTTATTTCAAGTGTCCAGTGGCTCTTGGGTTTGTTTCTTTGTTAGAAATCATGAAAAAAAGAAGAGGTTTCATTCAAAGCAGTTTGAAAACCACTTTTAAAGCATGCAGGGCTCCAAAAACTTTCTTGAAGAAAGCCATTTGGTATTCAAGTGCACTGCGTAGATCGCCGCACATATATCTTCTGATAACGCTTGGAACACTCCGCTATTACGTACACCTCGCTATTATCGGCAGAAATTACTTCCTCACTATAACAAACTCGCGTTTCATGTTTCAAGTGTGGATTTAACAGTGCGCATTGATGATAACAGAGACCCTCAAATTTTATTTGGATAGTAAAGTAAAGTATAAAGACGTAGTTGCAAGCGGCACTCCCTGAATGTCTACGGCGACTTTCACACTTTTCCTACCAACTTGCTGCAGCAATGATCATGTGCTCATATATCCCGATTTCAAAAAGACCAACTCAACCAGGCGTTATGTTATCCAAAAAGCTTTGTTTGGTAGCAGAGCAGACTGATGTACACGTTATTGCCGGCCAGGAGGTCTGTACTGGAGAAAAAACTGCGCCATGTATCTAAAAAATGGCCCGGCGGAAGCCACAGGCCGCGAGCCATTCTCAAGACCTCGGGAGCAGTTTTACCCAATACGGACCGATCGTGCAGGAAGATAACATGTTTAATTTTTTTTTTTTTCTGTAGTAAATAGTTTATGTATGCGCGAAAACTTAAAACACTTTGTAGAGAAATACCGTGACATTGAAGATTTAGGCTTAAAATGGGACCTCGTCAAAATGGAAATCCGAGGTTTTACCGTCAAATTTTCTAAGACTAAAGCAAGAAAAAGACGAGCTGAAGAAACCTTCCTTCAGAAAAGAATTAATGAATTATTTTTAAAAGCTGAAAAGGTAAAACAACAGGCATATAATATGCGAACTCAATTCTACTCGGGCTCGTCTAGAAAAAATAACGGCTCTCAAAACTCGCGGCACTATCCTTAGGAGCCCTACAAGATGACATGAGCAAGGGGAACGCAACAACAAATATTTTTTAAACCTTGAAAAACGAAACTACTCTAAAAAACTAGTCTCCAACTTCAAAATGGTTCAGTCCTAACTAACCAGTTCGATATTTTAGGAGAACAAAGCAAATTTTACCAATCTTTATATAATTCGCAAAAATCTGATAGCGCCGACTAACCTGATGATGATGTGTTCTTTAATCCCAACAATTTTTCTACTTTGTCCGCCAACGAGCAAGCTTTATGTGAAGGTTTGATCACAGAAACTGAGGCCTTTAAAGCTCTAAAAGAATTCGCTTTAGCCAAATCTCCCGGTACCGATGGCTTAACAACTGAGTTTTAAAATTTTTCTGGCCAGAGCTAAAATCGCTGATTGTTGGAAGCTTTAACTACGCGTTCACAAACGGCTCCTTGTTGATATCCCAACGACAAGGAATAATCTCTCTTATTCCCCCAAAAAAAAATAAAGATAAAACCATTCTTGAAAATCTTCGACCAATATCTCTTTTGAACTTTGACTACAAAATTCTCACCAAAGTTTTAGCAAATCGCTTAGAAAAAGTACCTAAAATAATAAATCCCGACCAAACTGGCTATGTAAAAGGACGCTACATTGGTGAAAATATCCGATTAATTCAAGATCTAATGCTTTATTTGGAAAAAGAAAATTCTCCTGGCATGGTAGTTTTGTGGATTTCGATACCACTGAGTGGAATTACTTAGAGAAAGCTCTCATGCTCTTCAACTTCGGGCCAAATTTTCTACAATGGTTCAGGACTATATACTCCAACATTTCCAGCTGTGTTCTGAACAATGGCCACGCGTCTCACTTCTTTTCTTTAACGCGTGGAGTAAGACAAGGTTGTCCTCTATCAGGCCTTCTATTTGTTATCGGTCTCGACCTTCTCGCAAGAGCCATCAAAAATCACAATCTCATCAAAGGAATAACATTAGGAAACCACGAAATTAAAACGACCATG
>Ga0126338_10000045_pt1 | contig 36760 bp, 20 predicted proteins | sample OrbCmetagenome_2_FD_92529 | JGI IMG/M metagenome (GOLD analysis project Ga0126338, IMG submission 92529) | Coral microbial communities from Petempiche,Puerto Morelos, Mexico - Orbicella C C metagenome | ecosystem: Host-associated > Invertebrates > Cnidaria > Coral | place: Petempiche,Puerto... | reverse complement strand
TTGTGTTTCGCCTCTATCTGGACAAAGCGGTAAAAAATTAAAATTTCATCATTCGAAATTCTACTTAAGAAGTCTTTGTTCTCTAAAAAAAAAAAAAAAAAAAAACTGGTCTCAGTCGTCGTACCGGGGCTTTTTTAATGGTGCTCATGCCCAGTCACGTTATTTTCAGTCATAACTACCTGTAAATTGAACGAAAGAAAAACACGAAAGAGATAATAACGAACCAAAAAGAAACAAGAATGGAGAGGATTAACACGGATTACGACCGACGAACTTGAAATATTTAGGCTAAACTATTCAAGATTCGCAAATCGTGAGGTAGTTTAGAGTTGTTTTATACCCAAAGATTTCATAAAATTACTATCAATACCAAAAATAGCCATTCGTGTAAAGGTACTCAACAGTACTTTGAAGTAAAACTGTCCTCGGCCTTTAACTCATTGAACTATTCATATAAGATGTGAAAAACAAGAACAAAAAAATAATGGTCAACACATTGCTTGGCCATTTTTGCTTCTTATTTGATGCTTTTCCATCTTGTTTAAGATATTTCAGTTGCTTTAGTTTTCCTTTGAACTTTCAGGCGATTTTGTACATCGCAAAAAGTGCCAAAATAATAGCTCATTTGGGTTACTACCATGTATTTTGCCCCGTAAACAGAATAAAAAACAATCATCAACAAAAACAACAACAATTATAACCTTTATAGATGTCGTCCTTAGAACCACCAAAACAAACAAAATTAAAACATGATGCTTTGGGTTTAGGGCTGAAATATGTAACATCAGTCAATACCTAGGCTAGAAACAAATTTGTTAAATTATTTTCGCGCCGCACGACTTCTAATAATTAATTGCTTATCTCGGTTTCCAGCAGATTTTACCACGTAGTTTGTCTGCGGTCACCCACTATCCTTCCCGCTTTGAGGTTGTAAGTATATTATGGCATATTTTATAACGGTTCGCGCACATTCCACTGAAATCAATCGACTTATCAGCCACACAATTACTTTAATTTTTTGCTCCGGAAATATATTAAATGTAGGAATACAGCCAAAATTCGTTTTGTTTTTCGGACAGCGAGGGCGTACTAAGGTGATAGCCGTACAGATGAGAGCTGTTACGTCAGAAGATGACTGAGCCTGCGTGCTTCTAGGACAATAATAAAACAAAATTCGCATTAAATTAACAGCTTGCATCTTTGGTCTTATCAGTACAACGTAATCACTGGTCTTGGTCGCAGAAAACCCTGACACGATGCCGGGACAAATATATAGCGAATTGAACTGGTAGCAATTTAGAGAACGCTAGGGAATGCGAGAGCAGTTTGAATTATGTCCAGTTTGCACAGAAGCAGGGCACTACGACATCCTTTCTTGACCTTTCCCTCTTATGAAGATGGTGTTCCCCTCGTTTCCATGCAGTTATGAGTGAAAATACCAACAAAGGCCTCATTTTGATCTACACGGAACTTGTAATTAACCAAATACAACTCAGAAAATTCGCGAAAAAATAAACAGATAAAAACAACTGAACACGATAATGAAAGAAGAAACCTCAGAGAAGCTTTTCAGTTTATTTTACATGTATCTCCTTAAGCCTAGAATTTTAATACGAATTTTCATAAATCGGAAATTGTCGATTAGGGCGCATCACGCTGATAAGACAAAGTTTAAGTCCTGCTCAGTCATCAAAAAAGACCGACAGGGGTAACAAAAATGGAAATTGAAGGACGCCTTTGTTTATTCACTGCAATATGTTAGAGAACCCTTGCCGACAGTTAGTTCACTTGGCCCCGGCAATGCAATTCTCACCTATCAGATTTTATTCAATAAAAACTTGAGCGATTCCGGCTGCCAACTCTATAATACACACGAGCATGTCAGTGTGTTTCTTAGCTGTATAATTTACTAGACTTCACGAAAACTGGTATGGACAGGTAAAAATTCGTGTTGTAAACACGCCACATACGACCGTTGCCCAGGTCCCTTGACACAAACTCTGTTCAGTTTTGCAAGGGTGTTGTTTGTACCAAGTGGGGTGGGGAGCTGGAGAAATTGACTGTCAAAGTAAAACATTCGTTGCCTGCATTTGGTCGGATGTAATTTTAATGTTCATACATTGTAAAACCTAATTTGATGTTAGAAATCACCATTCATCCATTTGTCGGTAGACGTTTAACTTTAAGGCCATTAGATGCCCTTCCTGTTGTGTTAGCGCGAATCAGGTGAGGAGAGCGACATAGAAATTCGGAAGGAAATGGGCAGAAGGAGACAATGTAGCCGGAAACATGTCTCTGACGCACTGAACAATTCTATATAGTTCCTAAAATTTTGCTTGGATGCCGGTTTACTTAGTTCGTGATAAAATGTTACATAGTATCTCATATCTCAATAGGTACACTTTCAGCGTCTGTGCATGCGCCTAACCGCAAAGGGTATTTGTACTGTTAGCAGTTTTGATCCTTTAAGCATATATAAGCTAGGTACACCGCGTGTGGTATCCACGAACGAAATGAAATACTCCATAGAACGACACCGAAATCCTGAAATCCTTTTACTGTGCGCAAAAAAATCGAAAATCCTGCGAAGAATGTGATCTTTGTAGCTGTGAGTTTCCCGCCTGGTGAAGAACCCAAGACGCAAACAAAATCATCCCGAGCAATGTTGAACGGAAGAGTTTGAATTTAAGTTAAAAAAAAGCATGAATTCTAGTGACTCACTCCGTAACATTTAGGTACTCTGTTCTCTTACAATGTAATTTTTCGAGTTGAGGGATATCACTACATTGTCCAGTTCGTCTTGTACGCCTGGTCGTGTAATAGTTTCCTTCTTGGCCGATAATAACTTCCGCTCATTACAATCTCTCCCACACATCGCCAAAAAACGTCGCAGTTAGATTCCCTGTAATAAAAAGGATTTAGAAGCGCACGGCCTATAGTAGAACGTGATGTCGGCTGTTTTGTTGTGAATTATCGCAAAACATCTCCGCTGTGTAAAGAAATTAAACGGATTTGAAAGCCTGCTGGCCTAGGTACGGGAAAGTCACTTGTTATGTGGGGTTTTTAAGTTGGAGCACGGAAGGGTTTGAAGCGAAAAAAACCAGCAAGGTGTTACTTTTGCTAACTTTGTTGGGCATGATAAGCTCAAAGTGGATTGAAAAGGTTACCGAATTTCGATTTGTCAGACTGAATCAACTGTACCGTCATATTTCCTGCACGTTTACTGAAACACCAGACACTAACCGGCCCATGATGCCTCTGGCGCAGGCACATCTGTTTGCTATTGTTACATGAACATGCAATAAGACATTGTAGCTGCTGATCTTTTGGTCAGTCGACACCGATAACCTCAAGCGGTCAACAAGCAAATATTGCTCTCATTGACTTGAGAGAAATTGGCGTGTGTTGAGGGTTTTTGGAATTTCTTCAAACTGTCGGTAAGGTTATTTATAAGTGAACTGACTCTTTGCGGGTTTTCTGGCAGACTGAAATATCATTGAAACTGTTGTTCCTTGTTATCCAGGTTGAAACTTCAAAGATTTCAGTAGCAAGCCATGCATTTCTTGACAGTTTCGATTTTGGTGATCCTTGCCACATTTGGAGGATTTTGTTCAGGTGAGGAAGGGCTTGTTTGCTTTATTGTTGTTCATTATTTCAGTGAGACCAATGCCCTTAAACATACACGTCCTTTAACCATTCCTTGTAGTTGTAAAAGACCTTTATGACAAAATCAACGCCACTTATTCGTGGCCATGACATCAAAACGCAACTGACCATGGATAGACTGAAAATGAAGCAAGAAGAACCAAGCTGACTCGTATGCATACATCACGTGCATCAAAGTACACTCCAAAAAAACAAAAGCGCAGACAATGGAGGCATTTGATCAAAAACCTTGAGCTAAGTAAGAGGATTCCTTGCGCTTGAGGACAGCTTTAAGGTGCAAAAAAATTGAGCAACCATCGGAACTATGATGTAACGTCAACTTTCCGCCCGCCTAAAGTAAAGAAACTCTTTTCCACGACAAACGAATTTCGTCAAAATGTCGAAATTGTATCAGCTTCTTGTCTAGACAGAAAAACAGATCTACGCAATGTCTTTTTTATTCACACGCGAGCACAACTTTCCTCGTGAAGCAATCACTAAATGTACTATTATTGTTTTCAACGAATTAAAGAGGTACAATTTCAAAAATGACGAATTTTTTGTGAAAGGAAATGAGAACTTCCGTCCGACGATGCTGTTTGTTTACCAGCACAAATGCAAGATTTGAGAAAAGTCGACTTCGTGAATAAGATTTACATGCAAAAAAGGATGAAAAAGATTAGAATGCATTCTAAACGATGTTCACTTCGGAATGATATGACCCTTAGATTGTCAAAGTTCAGTTGTTTTTGCTAGTTTCCAAGTCGACTTCTTAGATAAAATGAAATTACGGCCATGTATGGCGTAGTTTGAATGATGATGGCCCCTCCCCATGAGAAAAAAAAAAAAAAAAAATCAAGTCCAAAGGCACGTTTCCAGCCATGTTTCAGAAATACGAAATTATCCTGCAGGATGTATACTCTTCTGTAACTCCGATAATCAGCTTAGTGGGAAAGTGATATCACACACACAGTCTCGGCCGAGAATCAGTTGATTCAGAGCGCAAACCCCTGTGGTATGGTGCACCAGAGGGAAATGATGTTTTTATTCCTCGTTGGGTGAATAATTACCCCCTACTCGTACAGACTAAAACAACAATGACAGTATCTACGTTGGGACGCTGCAGCGTATCACGCCTCCACTTCAGATTAAGACATTCTGCACGGCCGTTTGCATTGTTTCATCTAGAGGATGATTTCTAAGAAGGAAAAAAAAAACAACACCCTCAGTATTTTGATTTCGTGCATCTGCAGGCCGTGAAAAAGTGGTTGAATTTTGACGATTGACAAATATCGCTAAAAGGGACATTCCTCGAGTTTCTATCCGTTTGGCTTGACAGGAACATTCATTGCCTACATTTACAAGTTCCTTGTTGTCAATACCTCTTCAATTTTGCATTCTCTTTCTTTCCGGCTTTTGACAGGAATGTGGATTGTGAGTTAACCATCAATAACTTTTCCCTTGCTTGAATTGTCTAAATAAATTGACTGTATCTGCCGTTCTTACGCAACTTTGCAAAAAGTTGTCGAGAAAGAAAAAAAAAGCCCCGTACAACGCAATACAACGGCTGATTTTGAGACGGCAAGAAACAAGAGGAAGCAAGCGAGACAAAGTACGGAATGTCGTCTCACTCAACTAAACCACAATACCAACTGAAGTACACAATAACAATAAACAATGAATAACAAACTGAAACTAAGATCATTTCTTTATGGGTGAGGGGTTCTAGCGAGTGAATGATCTCGTGAAATCAAATTGTCCTCTCGGTCCATAATTTATTTTGAGTACGGACACGGTTTGGGCTTTGTCCATGCTTTTGCCGATTTTGCAGAAGGCAAGAGAGAACGAGAGAACGAGAGAAATGTTGAAGATGCCCCAGCAAAGCGTTCTTCTCCAATGTTCGCCAATTTTCCCTTGCCCGTCCAGAAGTCTCGACAACACACACAGCTAAAGCACAAACTAATTCTTCAGATTAGGCAACCAAGCTGACAGCAATGGCAACAAACAAGCTTTATTCTTTGTTCAAGACATGCCTGAAAATTACACTATTCCTACATTGATTGAGACCTTCCTACTTCGCATAGGTCACCGTTCATTCACAAATGTTTGTAAAAATCGCCAGATACTTTTCAGTCGTTAACCGAATGAAAATGCTCTTCCCAAGCTTTCTGTATTCACACTGTTTACGAAGGCATTCTCAGAATACTTACTAAATCCTGACCAACTCCTTTGTCTCTTTAGTTTTTCCTTTAGTTCGTAAGAAATATGTGTTAAGGTGATGAAAATTCCTTCAATTTCTTAACTGGAGTGTTTTTAGTCACGGATGCACACTTGCACCGCTGCTAGATTAGATCGACGAGACTTTGTTATGCTATGTTATGTAAAAAGATGTTTTTGCTCTCTTCAATCTATTGATTAGTTAATTCAGTGAAATCTTTAGTCCACTCAACGGACTCGAGGGCCCATTTTTGCCCCGTTCTGATTTACACAGGAAAAAGCATTTCATTGCCTTGTCAGGACCAAGGAGACTTGACAACATCTTGACATGCAGTAATAAAATTACTGTTTACCTGTTATTAATTTGTCAATTTTTCACATTGCAGTGATTGGCAAGAGTTTACCTCAAAGAACAAGTTCAAAAGGTGATGTCTGACACTTCCAACGGAAACTCATTATAAGACCAAGAATTCATATCAACGTCTCTTTTGATTTGGTGCCAGCAAAGTCTCCTCTGAATGCTTTTTTTTTCTTTTTTTCATTAGTAGGTGAGACAAGCTGCGTGATCAAAGGTGAAGCTCACCCAGTTAATTCCTCGTTCATCACTAGTGACTGCTCATCACGCTGCATCTGTATGCCGGGAGGGGTGGCCAGTTGTATGGATCTCTGTCGGCAGATGTTACGGAAATGTCCCCCCGGAACAACGCTTAAGGAAGAAAATGAACCTATTGGTTCAGGAGGGGTCAGTTGCTCTTGCATAAGGAGATACTGCATACCCTTGAAAGGTATGTTAGTTTCATCGTTCGCCAGTACCTTTGATATCTGTGTACGGGTTTCAATGGCTTTGGGAATTATAACAATCTCTTTACAAAGCTTTTCCACGCTTCTAAAGTGTGCATTCTGTAATCAGTTTTGTTCAAGGAAAGTTGTTTCCTGCAGGAAAACTTTTTTTCTGTTTCCTCGTGAAACAGACGTTGTAACACTATGATGGTAACTATAGGCTTGGGTTGAAGCAACTGATAAATCACGTCTGTGCATGTGAATGGCGCATGTGGAATGGATGAGTTTCCTTGTTTGTTTGCGTGGCGCGGCGCTCTTTGTTCTCCAGCTCACATTATGTACGACATAAATGAGGATTTAATCTCTAAGAGCTTTCGCTACCTGATACAGTGTAAACCGCTGCAAAAGTGACAATATTTCAGTGAGAGCCTGGTATGATATCATTGAATCAGTTGTCAGACACCGCCCGTTTTATTTACTTAAGAAGTAAGTGCTTGCGGCTTTCGCCCGGTTACAAAACATCTTTGGCTTTGGGTCATTGGATATGTACAGTAATGTAGTCGGCTTTTTTCGGACACTTTATATTTGGTTTATTCCTCTTGAACCTGTTCTTGACTTAAGAAGCCGCAAAGCGAAGGATTCATTTAATTCTATCGTTAATAATTACGAAACAGGAAATCTTAATTTCGAGACCTGCGCATGTAGACGCACGTCTGGGAGCTCACTGAGTGATGTGCGTCTTATGAAAAACAAATCAAGTACGTCACAAGGAGGCGTGTTTCTTTGCCTACGATTACAGAAACTGCGAAGAAAAAACCCCCGTTATTTTACTACTTTTGGTAACTGATCATGTTTGTATCAGTGAAAGTTACAACAGGCAGGTGTCAGGACTTTACTGCAAGAGTGCAGCTCAGCACTGATTCATTACTTTCAGGCTGGCCAATATCAACAATTTATAGGTTACAAGCTCGAGGTTTTGTGTCGGTTAGGTCAACAATCAATTTATAGTTCGCTAATAATTAAGTTTACTTCAGGATTGATCACCTGACTCAAAGGGCAATATCAGGCGAAAGTTATTGAGAACGCTGAAGATCATTACAACAACATTAGGTTTTTTATACTCTGGTAATATCGTTCGATAGTTTCCCTTGAAAAGTTAATGGAAGAAAGAGCCAATCTCAGCTGTCGATAGTCTGCTTACCAAAGCACTCTGACAGCTAAATTATTCAGCGATTGTATACTTAACCTAACGTACGCATTCGCATTTGACCAGTGAACGTGACAAGTATATGAAAAACGGTGTGGCTATTGATTTTTATACAGTAACGGAAATGTACTGTATATTGCTCGTACTTGCTCGGATTAGGCACGGCACTATGCAGACTATTCCAAGCATTTCTGTGCATTTACTTTAGTTATAAGCCACTTCCGTGTGCTGAGAGAACACTCGTGGAATTTGTACAATCCACGATCAAAGCATGCATGTCCTAACAATTTAAGTAATTTTTTAATCCCGTCTCAAATCACGAAAATAAATCACGAAAATAGGTGATATTTGTCAGTTTTCTTACTCGGTTATAAACTAACGTCACCAGCGCTTCAGATTTCAGATTGAGCACCAAATAAATAGTCAGCCATTTTAGTTTCTGGGCAAAGTACAACGGCGATTTTTGATCATGACTCTTTTTAAAGAGTCATCTATCTCGTGCACATTAAGTCTTATGTGTGTGCCTCGCATCAATGGACGCACGCAATTGTTTGACCTTTTATTAAATATTCGACTTACAATATGACTTACATTTGAGCAAGAGGATTAAGTCGGTCCTTACAAGTTGCTCGTGGCGCGCAGTGTTAAGGCGGTACTTCGATTATCACACGAGAGGTATCAAGTAATAGAGATATCAGACATGAATTGTCAGGCGATTTCTAACTTGACGATCATTGCGTGTGAAAAATCACTTTAAGCCATTTTGGTATGCATGATTTACGGTGTGTTGTACCAGGCCTTTCTGTTCTTTACATTAATTGTTGTTTAGTAAAGCGTTTATCTCTGTAGAAACGCACACGTATAAGGTAAGATTGATTTTATCTGCCACAACCCGGCTTTTGGTCGGGCTTTTGAATAATGGCGCACGCACGGAAATGGGTTTGTTTTCGATGATCTTAAACAAGAAAAAGAAGCCATTTTCCAAGCATTAATGATAGATATATCTTTTGTTATTGAAATTTGTTGGTCGTTAAAACAAACATGACGATATATTTCAACAGCTAATAGATCTATGTTTAACACGTTTTATTTGCAACACGCGATGTCGTTGATATGTTCTTTACAGACCACCGTGCTTCCAATCGCTCAGTGAGGATCAAAATACGATAACTAGAAGAAGCAATTCGGCAGTATCTTTGAAAAATAAGACTTTAATACTCTTAAATACTCTTAACTGCCCCAAATCCAATTTACCAATGCCGTGAAGCGCCACGCAAAACTGATTCGTGTCTCCCTCTTCCGTGGGAGATTTTTGAAGTTTACAATCGAGCTGGCGAGGAATGACTAAAGCAAGATACCTGATTAGTTTTCTCTCGTTCTACTGAAGGAAGGCTTACTGAAAGAAGCCTCTGCGGGCTTTCCAAAAGAGTTTTACCATACTGATGGGCAAACGATATAATTGGCTAAGATAACAAATAGCGTGATCGTTTTGTACAACACACGTGGGTCATGGCCTCACGAGTGGCTTTGTGTGCTTCCATGTAATGGGGGTGGTAAATGGTACATGCGAGACTTTGCGAGAAGGCGCGGGACTAACGTTTCTCTTTGTGAGCCCGAGTCGTTTTCACTTTTTTAATTGTGAGACCGAGACTTCAAAGTGTTTTAAAAGCGACCGCGAGACGTTTGGGGTCTAAGATGCTCAGAGGTCAGTTATCAAAATAAAACAAACAAATAATCGGTACTCTGAGACTTTCTTAGCCTTGCCAAAAATCGAGACGCTAACAAGCGAGATTGCGAGATCCGTGAAATTGACGAAAATTTTGCGAGACCCATGGTTCTTCACGGACCATTCGCCAACCTGTGTAATCATTCGAAATCATACATTCCGATGGATTTTGCCAGCAGTCACAGCTCTTCAAAAAGCTCTCACTGAATCCAATTCAAGCGAGGGGGCTTTCACGGGGAGCCACGGCTTCGGATACCGTCCGGATGATCGGGACGATCACAATCACTTGAATCGATTCAAATTCTATCCGCTTGCAGTCGAACTCAGTCAAGTCTTCGATACCGGAATTCCCTTCTAGCATTTGGTATTGCGACCGAGGTGCTACAAGCGGAGAGACCGGCTGGATAAAATAAAGCGTAGTGGTACATGTAATACCTAAACGCCGGTCTTCCATGGATGACGTAAGCGCTCCCTAAAAACGCTCTCAATTATTTAATTTTGCGGTCTAATGCGCCTTTTAAGGAGAAAGATATTTGTGCTTCGTACGGAAAGATCAAGAGAGATCACTTTCAAGCAACCTAAGGAAATGTCACCTGAAGTCTTGATTTCTTTCAGTCGTTTGCTACAGAGAAGACAACGACGAAAAGTACAAGGTTGGAGAGACATTTAACACGCGGAATTGCTCTGAAACCTGCAGGTGCAATGAGAACGGTGAAATTACCTGCGTACCATTGTGTCCCAAAATAAAATGTCCCAGGGGAACACGACCCAAAGGCCGAGGTGTTGTCAATGTGGGAGAAGAGAACGGGTGCTCGTGTGAGATGCAGGAATGTGTTCCAGGTACCTCAACATGTTTCTTTTATATTTTCAATAAGTATTACAGAAAGAGTAGTTTTTTGATAACTTTGATCGGTTTGTAAAACCACTAAGGCAAACAAACAGTCATCTCTCAGCTTGCTTAGCTGCTTGGCTGTTTATTGTAGGCGACGCAATCGAAGAAACTTACATAGAGATGTCAAAAAGACGTAAAAAGAAATACGTTATATGTCCCAGAAGTTCAGTTTATAGGGATATCCTTCATGTGGACGGCGCATGTAGCATGAAATAGTTTGCTTCTCCCTCTTGAACGGCACACGTGTTTCCCTCAGATCGCTAAACACTATTTTATACAAATACTCAACGTTTTATTGTACTTGTTTATTTCCCTGCCTGGAGAGATACGATCCATAGTCCAACAGTTCAAAAGTCCTGACCATTATTCAAAATTTTCCCTCGTGGTGTTTCTTTTTACTCAGGGCCGGCTGGGGCGTATAAAATTGCGTCAGCGAATTCTTCGGACACCACATGCAACAAAAAAAATGTTACATGTGGATAATCTTCTATGGACTAGCATCATATCCATGGGGTAGAAACAACATTCTTGATTACTAAGAGTTACGCAATCCAGCGCTACCCTTGTGTGCCACTATTCTTACCAAGTTGACCTGACTAACATGAATTGTACAATGTTTTTTCAGTTCCTAAAACGTTTTGTTATGTGGGCGATCGGCGATTCAGGCGCGGTCGTGTTTTTGTCACTCAAAACTGCACGCTCAAGTGCCGCTGCAGAAAGAATGGGATCCCGCGGTGTGCGCCCTTATGTAAGACGAAACGAAAGGTCCCTGTTTGCGGCCCGGATGAAAGATTAGCGGAAATTCTTGACTTGTTTGCTGGTGGAAGATGCAAATGTCAGACAAAGACCTGCATATCAACGTCAAGTAAGTGGACAAGGGAGTTGTGTTGCTCGGCCAAACAAACATGAACAAACACAACATTACAGCGCGACATACACTGTATTACATACGTTTGGTTCAACTATGTTGATATGCAACATGTCACATGCTGCAAGATGTTGGATGGTCGTGGCCAGGCATGTGCCACATGCTGCATGCGACAGTGTTGCACGTGCAATATTTTGTGCTAAAATGCTGCATGAGTTTGGCCGGCCATAACGTCATAAAAACCTGGCTACTAAAAGTAATTGCTACCGCGGTATAGTTACTGACAGTGATTCAAATTCAAGTTCTGGGCGTCAGTAATATTTCTTATACTTTATTGTTTCTAAGTTTATAAAAACGGAAGAGATGTGATAATTGCAAATTGAGTTCTTAACCTAAAGAGCAACAAACCTGAAAGGTTTCCCCTAAATTTTTCTTTTAGAACAGATGTTCGAGATATCGAGCTGCAATATGAATCTTGGAACGTCTGTGTACGCGAAAGATAACTGTGAACGATTTCACCGAAAGTAAAAGTTCACCCTGATTACGTAACAATTCGAATAGCCTGTGCTTTGTCAGGAGGCGCGGTGGACCAGTTTATTAGTCTACTAGTACTCAAGATAACGTGGTCACGGTTCTGAGGCCCCGCGTAGTAATGTTGTGTCCTTGAACATAATTAATCGACGAGACTGGTTATATAAAGCCCGGCAGACATCAAAGGAGCAAACAAAGATGCCAGTGTTTAAGTTGGAAGGTCCACGACCGTGAAAAATCTCTTATTTTGCACTCATACATTGTGCATGAGTTACGTAATCATAACTGTTCTCTTGGTTAGTTCCTCAGTGCTTTGTGCATGGTAAAGGCAAAAAAGTGAGCAAAAACATACAACAAACAACTTTGTCGGGTTTCATAACCATTCTCTTCATTAACTATGCCTCGAGCAAGGCACTTAAACCTCGCAGTACCAACACCACGTATGAGCGTCTGAAAATGAGTATCAGCAAACGGGTGACATGCTATGACCATCTTCAGTTATCCAAGAGAGGGAGGCAAGTTGTTTACGCTACGTGCCGCGTAATCGTCTGATACCCTAGGCTTTCGCTTTCTTCAATATTCTTTCTTTAATTTCATCTCGACTCTGATTGGTAGCAACATAACATTCCGAAATTAACATGTCTAGCACTGAAGGTCTTTTAATACATAGACCATCTCCGACGACCTTGAACTGGAAGAGAATTATCGAACTGTGTTGATCCTTTCACCTCCGCAGAGGCCTCTTTGTGCTACCTTGATCGCAGGCTGGTAGTTCGGAGGCTGGGAAGAGGGAAAAACGGAAGTGCGCGGGAACGCACCTTCCCACTTCCAATATTCAATTTCCCATAGGGAGCCTCTGTGGAGGAGAGAAGTGCTGATCGGTAGGAAATTTGACATGGCTTGTAGCTATAGACCTGCTTTAGATGGATGATCACGAATCCCTGCTATGCCCACTGGGCCGCTTCCGGTTAAATAGTACTTAAATATGACCCCACGCTTGTAATAAATCGAAAAGGAGAAAGAAAACAAAACAATAGAAACAAGAAAATAATCATTTGTTACGTAACTTTATTTTCTACCAGGAACCAACACGACAGAGAAAAAAGTGAGTCACTTTGAACGGAAGAATATCTGAGGTAGGGCGTGGTCAGAAACTTGTAAGTGATGTTTTTAAGCTTATAGTCTGGATGAAAAATATTTTACTAGTGCAGCTGACTGTACAAGGACGTATTGGTTGTCAACATTTTGCTTAAAATTAATTGGTACATCACGAGAATATCGATCCCTTTTGATGACTTTAAGTTACGGTATTTTGTGTTATTTTGGCCACGTACAAAGTTACCTCTAAATTGAAGGAAACCAGAAAATAATAGTTTACTAAGATAGAAGAACACTAGAGAGATAATAATAAACCAGAAAGGAACAAGGATGGTCAAGGATGGAGAATTTGACACGGATTACCAACAACAAACTTGAAAAATTTAGGCTAATCTGTTCAAGTTGGGCAAACCGTGACGTAGCTCCTTTGGGGTTCACTTTAGAAACTGTGGAATCAAACATCACAGAGACAATCCATAGCACACAATAAAAATCCTAAAATAGCAGAGAGGAAACGCCCAGCATTCAAAACAAGCAAAGAATTATCGAATTTAAATTGTTGAAACAATTTAACACACCAGCTTGTTATTTTGAACAAAACTGTTTTTAGCCATGCCATAAAATCTCTTTAATATGGAACTGATAAAAAATTACTCTAATTAATGAATGTTTAAAGTTGAAATTAATTCTTAAAACAAGTTTCTTTCATTTCCATTGCAGAAGCGTCACAACTATTCACTTCACATACACTGGACTAAGCGAAAGTGCTATACCAACCATTTAAGATTCTGCAAGAAGTCTAATCCATTATATCCAGGGTGCATTGGCCAATGGTATCATATATTCGGTTGTAATCATGCCTCTTGCGGTCTTAACTTATACACCTATATCATGTCAACACTAAAGTAAGATTCAAGACTCATATCAGCAATATCCGTACATCTAAGCACCTTCACTGAATATTTCACTTGAGAAAAAGGCTGTCAAAGAGAAGCGCGCTTGAGTCAGACAATGGTTTTCCCTTCCGAGACCCAACGATGCACAACCAGTTCACACCCGCGTCGCCTTGACGTTGTTTCGTATTCGTATAGCGAAGATATTTGTAGCGTTAACTCTAAGGTAGAGGTCAAGAAAACTTGAAGCGTAATTTCGAGATATTTCAAAATACATTTTGCTTGTCAACTAAGAGAACGGCGGAATTATTTCTCATGCACGAACCAACCAGCAACGTTTGGTTCCATGGATTCTGGATATTTGACTTACAGCGTGCCAGAGAATAGTTTGGAAACCATGCATATCTCACAGACATGGTTCGCTCTTAGTGCATGAGCAAACGAAGGAAAAGGCAATCGAACTTTGAGTGTAAAACAACTTATAAGTTCAGAACTACTGCACTCATTCGATCAAGACTCATTTTGTAAACCTGAAAAACTGGTTTCGTGCTGAAATCTAGTTTACTACCACTTAATGAAAATGGCAATTAAGCTCATAATGCTATGTCTTATGAACAGCAGTTTGTCCTCTGATGTACGTAACATAATGCCAGATGTATGAAGCTTAAAGCGCTAATTAGGATACATTGTCGGGGTGGAGTAAGGGGTGCGTAACGCCGGAATAGTGCGTGACGCCAGGTATGTTCCCGGGTGTGGCTCAGAACCACGCTTCTCGTAGTAATACTGACAATTGTATCAATCAATCTGTAGTCGTACAGGTTTGTTGAAAAAAACAAAATAGAGATACAGCGATAACTATAACTGATGCAGCTGCTTTAAAAAAAATGGTTACTCTCCTGTCATTTCCACACATTACTGAGATCAGGTCACAAATGCGAAATGTTTGCTTCGGAATTGTGCATTGCCGAACCTCACCGATCATAATTGGTAATGCAATAGAATGCACACATTCCTCAAAATAGATTACTTTCAAATGTATATATTATATGCCAAACAAAAGCCTCATACCATATTACATGCTGTTGTTGTTACAGTCCAGTCATTTAGACGTATGTTCTTGTTTGTTTTACTCTAAAGAAAATTTACAGCAAACAAGAAGACCTCTGAGAAATGCGTGAAAAAAATATAATAAAATAAAGTAAAATTATAAAGAACTGAATCAAAGGTCAGAAGGAACATTAGATAAGGACACGTTTGTTCTTCAAACAACATTGCAAGCTGTTCCACTGGCCTCAATGATGTAAGCATGTGTTATTGGAGTGAAGAAACTCTCTATTTCATAATGTCGGTTAACATATATGCTGTTACGTGGTTGTATATTATAGTGTTAATCAAAGTAAATAAATTTGCTAGAAAGGATGGTGACTTTCTTGACTTATTTTCTTCCACTCCTTGTGGAGCATAGAACCATGGAAGCAGCCGGCTATCTCGTTCTGTTTTGGGCCAGCTTATCTGCCTCTAAGCCTAGCCGGTCTTGCCCGCCTAGTCGTCCACTGTTCTCCTCCAATATGCCCTAATCACGGTTTTCGACGCCATCTTGACGGGTAGGCAAAGCGGTCAGAAATTACAGTATGGGAATCCGATGGCGAATAACCTTTTCAAAAATTAAATTTTACATAATTTTGGGAATCGCAACGTTAAAAGACTAGGTAGAAGATTGTATTCACCAAGTTTGAAGGATGCAGCTTGGCTAGAAGACGCTCAGTTTATTTTTCTAATTTTCCATACATGTGTCTGTAAATTTGGCTGGGTAGACGCAGTTCGCGGGAAAAAAAAAATTTAATTAATTTATAGACAAATGTATGGGAAATTAAAAATTAACCGAGCGTCTTCTAGCTCAGCTACGTCCTTCATTTGGTGAATACAATCTGCTTCCTAGCATGGTAATGTTGCGATTCGTAAGTTGAGCAAAATTCAATATTTGAAAAAAGTTATTTGCCATCGGATTCCCATTAAAACACCGTAACTTGCCTACCCGGCAAGATGGTGTCGAAAACCCTGATTAGGCCTGTTTCTGGAGTGGCCTGGACTCCTCGTCCGCTGGGGGTTCCACCTCAGTGCATCCATGGTGACATTTCTAGTCGGGTTTCTGAGGGGCGAGGGTGAGCCCGATCCAATATCACTTGAACCTTGTTAGAAATGATCGAAGGGACTGCAAACGCCTGATTGCTATTGAAAGATTTTCCATTTGATGGCTGGAGTTCCACGAGATTTGGTTGTTTAACTTGCTCTAGCGAGTCATTTCTAGTTTTTGAGTTGGCCACGTCGACCTACGTTTGTCAAAAATACTTGTTCAAAGCCGTCGGAGCATACTTCGTTATTTACTGAGTCTACGAAACTATTAAGAAAACCAGTCATCTTGCAGCTGTAAACCTCGGGATCAGGTTGGAATATAGATCCTTCAAACGTGACCCATTTTCTTGCGGTCACTATCTACGGATCACACGGAAATATTACCCCTGATCCCCCGGGATCACTAATGCATATTACAGACACATGAAGGGCTTCAAGACCTTCATAGCAATTAGGTTTCGGAAGCGTTGCGACAATAAAAATCTACAAAAAGCAAACAAACAATCAGTTCGTGGTCTTTAAGGATTCTATTGCATGGGTTCACGCAATGAACAATATACTGAAAACGGCTTGAGATGATACATACTACAAATAGACTAATTTATCATTAATAAGGAAACTCTGACAAGTTAAAAATTGGACTAGAGAATTAAAGACAAAATTTAACATATGCAAATTAAGGGTTTTTGCGTGAGCAAGTCAGAACCATCATTTCTGGGATCAATAATCGCAACATAATTAATCATATGCTATTGTTTCGCGATTCGACAGCGTAAAGACAGAAAAAAGCCCGCAAAATGGCAGATTGACTTGAAGTTCGTCCTGGATGCGAGAATAATAACGCAAATACAAAAACTATTGCAATTTTCTTAAGCGGAACTTTCGCAATTGTCAGATTTTGCCTTTTTTAATTCAAACAGCGCAAAATAGGTTTTGAGTAATAAACATTCCACCAAGAGATCACGGCCGTTTCTTAGATACAAGATTCTTTACAAGCACCTTTTAGATTTCCCTTGGATAATCGCTTTTACTCATCGCGGGGAAGAGGGGTTGTAAGGGAAAGCACTCTTTATAAAAAGTAAAATAGAATTCACGCTGAGATTTTTATCCTACAATTCAAGGTAAGGACTAAATTAAGAATAATTTACGGTTTAATCTTGTACTTTTTGAACGCAGGCGATGTTGAAGTAGTGTATTTTTTTATTTGGACAGCGCTCTTTCTTTAGGGTTACAAAAATGGTTGTGTTGAACCTATGCACTTTTTTATCTTACCAAACTTCTACCAGCGTTTGTTTGAGTTAAACAAAACCCACCAAAATGCAGATGTAGAAAATTCTTGAATGTAGGAAACCATAGTCGCACGTTTACCTTTGATTCTAGTATGTTTCAGTGGAAATGGTGTTTCTTCAACGCAGTAACTCGTTTCGATTTCATGAAGGGTCAGCACTGGACGACGAAAATCAACAGCGAGACTTTGTGTTAAACAAAACAGTTGGCGCTTTGCTGTTGCTTTTCTGTAACTAAAACAAGGAAACATTCGCTGGCTGTAGTTGCATTGAATATTCCGACAGAGCCATAGCAAGTAGCAAGCGAACCGAGAAACTTGGCTCAGTTGATTTTTTCGTTTTTGTTGTTTATAGTCTTCATGAACATCCTATATACCTAGGAAGACAATTTAACCATGGATATTGCCTTAGTCTTAATTTTTTCACGGACATTGCCTTAGATATAATTTTTCTCTCTCTCGGTAAACTTGTGACAGCTTCAATTTTGAGTCATTGATAATTTTTGTTGAATTTAGTATAATTTTGAAACAACTTATAAATCTGAACTGAGTTAGAACTTACACGTAACATTGTCCTTACTTAGCGCATTTAACTGAGGAAAACAAATCGAAAACTTTGCGTGGCATTCGAAGGTCTAAATCGGCTCTCTTACATTGTAGAGTTGATTACTTAATTCCGCATGAGTTTCTCGGTCAATTCATGATCCTTAGCTGAGCTTAGAGTGAAATTTGGCGAAGGACTTATTCAAATATTAGTTCGATTAGCTTTGGCTCTCTACCCACAACTCATATCAAACCGAATTTCACTGAATGTACTATAGTAAGTTATGCAATTCTTGAGGTTATTGCTTAGTAGGTCACCCACAAAATTATACACGAAATGGGTAACTGATTTTTTTTTATTTTTTCTGAAATATTCTCTGTTATATAGTAATAAAGCTTTCGTTAAGTTAGAACTGAGGCCCTATTAGGGGCTTTGGGGATACGGGATTTTTATGTCAAAAATTAATGGGAAACACCTAGGATATCTGGGGAACATTCAATGGGACATAGCATATTTAGAAAACTGAGATATCCCGGGATATCAGGTAGGAACTTGAAATTGTTGGAGGCGGTGGGACAAAAAAGGAATCATTTCCTTACTCCCCCCTCCTCTGTCTCCTTCTTTTTTTTTTGCTCACCCCTTCTCGACTTTTCGCTCACCCCGTCTCCACTTCTCGCTCGCCCCCTCTCCACTTCTCTCTCACCCCCTCTCCACTTCTCCCCATTTTTTGCTCACCCTAGGCGCGCTCATTTGTTCGCTCGCTCGCTTGCAAACGTCTGGTACGTAGGCTTCTGCTCGGACGGTGTCTTAACATGGATATAATATAACTAACACATGCTCGATGTGAACGAACAAGCAAAACACTACGAAAAATAAATTCATCCGGTACATTTGTTTTATCGCTGTTGACTTCATCCACAGTTGTCATCATCGTCTCAAAACGGGTAGCTTCAGGAGAAAAACAGATTTCGGTCGATCGATCTGACCTGCTGGCAATAACCTCTGCGTAACCACTGCGTTTACGATTCTTAACAGCCTTGAACACGAGTTATTGAAAGGATTTTTGGTCCAAGGATGAAAGCAGTCATTTTGGAAATTCTCCATCCTTTCCAATATCCAAAATTCATTCACCAACTGTCCGCCATGTTTACTTGCCGAGATGGCAAAGGTGGCGAGCTTAGTAGAAGGGACCTCGAAAATGTTATTTAAACCACCTAGCGCGGTTTATATAACGACATATAAGGAATCACTCGACCAATCAGATTGCTGGAAGTTCGTTGTTCAGCTCTGAAATTATACGAAAAGTTTATATGAACCAAACATTCCTGATCTTTCGGTATTTTAATAATAAACGATCCAGAATTTCCGTATGAAGAGATCTTGTCGACTTGGTTCAGATGGCTTTTTGCCAGCAGAGCTTTTTATAATCCTGTAGAGGAATCCTGACTTGGGTGAATATTTCAATTTCCATTTGCAATTGAAACAAGTATTTATAATGAAACAAACATTTACTTCTAATTCCGGGTAGTACGAAAGAATGAAATAAACATCAATTTGAGAATGTGCATTTATTTGCTCGATGGATGCTTTCAAGGCACGTAACAATCGTATTTCTTGCTAAAATGGGATAAGTCATATATTTTTGCCCTTCTATTGCACGAAAGAAACCAAACTTTCCAATTTAAGCTTCTTCAAAAAAATTGCAATGAATGATTATCCCTGTAAAATAGGTATCTCTTTAACAGACATATGTACTTTCTGTGAACAAAACACAGAAAGCCTGATTCGTCTCTTCTGGGACTGTGAATTAGTTCAAACTTTTTGTCAAAACATCCAACATTGGTTGATACAGCATCTGATAAAGCCACAGGACTTTTCTTTGACCCTACCAATCTGCCTGGGACTAGTTGATAGTACAGCGGATATACTTCTACACCATGCACTTCTAATTGGCAGATATCACATTTATTCATCGAAAATAAAGAAAACTCTCCCGAATTTACAAGTATTTTCACAAACTTTCCTTAAGTGCCAGGAAATCGCAAAATGTTATGCTTATAAGACAAACACTGTCAAGAAATACAAATCGAAATGGAATCTATTCAAATGAACTGTGACTTCAATCCACCTTTTTTTAGCAGCTCCCCTTTTGCTATTCAATCCTCTTTCTAATTTTACTCTTTATTTTCCCAAAACCTTACACCAGGACCGGCGGCCTCCTTCGTAGTTTGTTTCTTTTTTATGTCGACCTTTTTCCTTTTCCCCTTTCTCTGTTGTCTCTTATCTTGTACGCGCTTTTCATAATGAGCATGCTTCCCCAAATATAGACACAATATTTCAAATCAACTAAAAATATAATCATTAAGTGGTTAAGAAATATATGAAAGTGCGCACTAGTATTATGTAACAGTGTGTGGTAACTAGTAGAAAAACAAAGAAAATACTTTGAGAATACTTCGAGAAAAATGCTTTGGTACATTCGGTGAAAACTGTGCCTGGTTATATGCTAGACATATGAGAAAACATTGCGGCTGCTCACCTGATTATCCAAACAATGTCATGTCAACTCGAAGAGCGTGGAAAAATGAGTCTGCAATGTCTTTCGTGCAGTCAGCGGTTACGGATCGTAATCATTCGTAATGCTCCGTAACGCTACGTCTCTGCTAGTAAATTCGCACTCCAATAGTGATGTTAAATTAAACGGAGCCAATTTTAAACAGGAAAAGTAGTTATTTTCATTAAAACTTGCGTTTGAAAGGTGAAAATCGATCAAAAGAACTTGAGCAAATTTCGTGGTATTTTCGGCGTTGCTTCGTGAGACCAGAAAAGTCACGGACTATCTTACTTACATACTTACATACTTACTTACTTACTTACTTACAAACGGACATGATGACATATTGGTGACTGGCTAGAAGCCAGTAACCACAAAAATAGAAGGCAAGGTTAAGAGTTTAAAAAGAGCGCTTGCAAAACTTAGCCGTTTCACCAGGAGGGCACCCAATCTGTTTTGTGTTTTACACTGAATTAAGGAGATGAAAACCTTCATTGGGGGATTAATTTTCTCAAGACTCTGCAGTCCGTAGGAAGATCCAATAGCCGAAGACGAAAATGTACGTCTCAGTCTTATATCATTCCCTCCTCAGCTGTTAATGAAACTAAATGTAATCACTGATAATGTGTCGAGACGACCCTATTTAAGTCGAGTGCAATTCGGAATGCCCTTCAGCAAACTTCCCGAGAACCGAAATCAAGACCGGAATGAAGGTTTCAAACATTCAAACTACAAAGTGGGCATGCATGGGAGACGCGTTTACATTTGATCAGAGATTTTCATCAAATAATGAGATCTATGGTTTGCGATAATTGTAGGTCCAGAACCCGAAACTGTTTCAAGACAAGAATTCCAGATGAAGACCTGTATCATCCTCTTGGTGTTGGTAACGCTGACCACCTACTGCAGTGGACGCACCCGGTGGCGCATAATCGAGTATGATGTAGAAGTAGAAAGGACAACGGCTTACAAAAAGTGCACGACGGAATGCCTAAAGAGATGCCAAGATTCTGAACCGTGCAGAATTAAAACGCAAAATGATCCTGCCACGCTCTGCCGGGAAGGTTCGGACGACGGTTTCACGGTGGATGGCAAACCATTTGATGGGTGTGAGCGCCTCATCTCGCATCCGGCCCCCCAAACTGACGAACCGAAGCGTCCATTTGAAGTGGCTGATCTGTGGAAGTTGTTCGAAGCAAAGTAAACTTGCATGTAGGAAAAAATGTTTCTTTAGTTGAAAACAGCAGCGAGAACAATATCGAGTTCTTTCAGCAGCAGTTGCTAGGCTGGAAATTGTATCTCACAAGTGGAAAATGTTTTTCTTCAGTTGTAGAATTATAGTGAAATGTTTAAAGCATTTGCCATGCCACTGTTTTTTTTTTTGTGTTTTTAAGGAGTTCGTTAAGACTCCGCTTAAACGTTTGGTTGTAACTATGAACCTAAGAGATCTTCTTATTAAATGAATGAATGGGATGTGAGTTATTTTTCTTCAGTTTTATTGCTTAACCAACAAAGATAAAAACATAATTTTCTCCTAACAGTTTTGCAGTGAGGTACGCAAATTACCACGTAGAAGATATTTTCGTGATATACAATTAGTATATTTGCAAGTTTCAAAATTAAAGAAACGAGTAAGACAGCGACTCGAAGAGAGAGATTTCAGGAACTTGGGATAAAAGAGGCTCTCTCAATGGTTCATTTCTCCAAGTGAGGCCGCGATTAAATTCTCAAGCATTCTCGAGAAAGTTAATGTCAAACCTCGTACGGATGCTTAAAGCGTGTGTTATTGTGTTTTTAACTAACGCGAAACGTCTGTTTTAATTGAAATATGGATAACTTCAGGTTCAATTTTCCCTCGCGGGGTCAGATCCAGAGCTAAAGGCTCGATAAGTTCTTCTTAACTGTATCCAAAATATTATCATGCCGTGAGGATTTCTTGGTAACTTAATTTTTGCCATTATTGCTCAAATGTTCTGCGGAAATCATCTTGATCGTTAGCCGTAAAAATTGTTAATCGTAAAAAGAATTAGTCACTGAAGAAAGTGAGTCTCAAGATCTCTTGTCAAGACTTTTTAGTGCCTCTTCTAGTTTGTGCCTTGGTAGTAAAAACATGTTATAATAATACCTTCTTCCACCACGGACCTTAAATATGTTTTACAGTATCAAACCAAAGTTTCAAAGCGATGGTAATTAATTCCTAAGATAAGAGGGGGAAGGGGGGAGGGGGCAGGGGGAAGGATGAAGGGGGAAGGGGGAAGAGGGAAGGGGGAAGGGGGGAGGGGAAAGAGGGAAAGGGGGAAAGGGGGAAAGGGGAAGGAGGAAGGGGGAAGGGAGAAGGCGGAAGGGGGAAGGCGGAATGGGGAATGGGGAATGGGGAAAGAGGGAAGGCGGAAGGGGAAGGATGAAGGGGGAAGGATGAAGGGGGAAGGATGAAGGGGGAAGGATGAAGGGGGAAGGATGAAGGGGGAAGGATGAAGGGGGAAGGATGAAGGAGGAAGGATGAAGGGGGAAGGGGGAAAGGTTTAATCTAAACATAGACGTCTTCAACCAAAGAGCAACGATAGCCCACTGCAATTTTTTTTTATTCTTGTGCTTTTAATAATGAATCCATTCTACACACTGAACTGAAATAAAAATTCAGGTCGAGACCATTTTTGGTTTGACATCCAGCAGATACATTTGAGACGACAATAACTGTTTCCTGAAGTAATAAAAAAAGAAACAAAAAGAGTTAGTTGTAAAGTCGTGAAAATCGTGGTCTACTTTTTAAAATTAAGGTCATTACAAAAGCAGACGAAAAACTATTTGGTCAGCAGAGGCTGGACTACTGAATTACTTCGAAAACCAAGGACGAAAAACTAACTTGCCTGCGTACTTAATAAGATCAGATTATTTCCAGAAAGGTAACGAATCAAACCTGTTCAAAACATAACACAACAAAAAAAGTATTAGAAAAAAGCCTGTAAGAAAACTCGTGCTGAAAGAAGTCTGTCCACGGAGGTTTTTTTTCTGCGAGTTACGATTACGAAGCGGGTGAAAAATAATGTTTCCTTCTATTTTTGTCTTCCCCAGTCCCACCCCCGTGTATTTTGGTCTGTTCACATCCCCACATTTTACCTGCGATCTCGACCAATTCCAGACAGAATAGAGGATCTACGGACAGGCTATGCTGAAAGCTGTACAATGTACTTCTATTTAACAACTAGGTCATAAGATTTCAACATAAACAATGGAGTTTCCTCTCGAGCGACGGCCCAGAGACTGATAGATGCCCGTGGAGATTTTCTTTTTTCAAAAAAAAAAAAGATAAATATTAGCCCTAGATCTATGTGTAGGTTTAAAGAGCATGAAATTTCTAAGGGTAACTATTAACCCGTAGGCTCAAGACATAAACGCTCTATTGTCTCTATTGTTCATTCACCACTTCATTATGTGACTGAGAAAATTATAGAATTGATTAAAAATTGACATTACAACTTTACTGGCTACAGTAATTATATTTTCAATTAAATCAGCTGTAATGAATGTTTATGACACAGTGTACAAGCAACGCGGTGTATTCAGGCTCAGCGTCCGTTCAGTAAATGGTTGGCTGAACGCACTTTTAAAAACTCAAAGGCTTCATCAGTTCTTAGCTTTTACATTCAAACTTCAAAAGATCAATAGTAGGCCATATTCGTGTTCTCGGTGTTAGACTGGAACTAGCTTGGAATGGAGGCTCATGCGGAGGAACTGATCATTAAAAGAGAATATGTCATTTGCATTTGGAAAGACTCTCCGCATTAGACTCAGTTACAAGCAAGTTCCAGACCAATACCGAGAATAAATAAGAATATGGTCTATTTGTATTTCTAGCAAAGAAGTAAGAAATAAGGTATGTAAGGAGAATGTGAGGCGTTCAAAAGAAGACATTTCCATTCCTACAGGAAGTAATGAAACAAAACGTCGGACTACAGACGTGGATGTTCGTTTCTTTGAGGATATGATTTTGATGAGACTGAAGGACGAAGCGAAGGGTAGCGTGGACTAACTATGAATAATTCTTGAATCTGATTGGCTATTAGCAGGCCCTATTTGAGCATTTATTACACATTTAACACGTCATGCCTTGGGTTATTTTACAGTTCACTGATTGAAATTTTTGTGGGGTGCTTTGTTCCAGCCAAGGAGTCACAGGGAAGTCTGGTTACTCGATATTCTTCGCGCGGTTTCGCCGCTCTTCTAAGATCCCAAGGGGGGCTCCCAGGTAAAAAGGACGGGGATGCTCGTCGTACCTTTCAGGGGTTAAAAAAGCAGTTTTGGTAGCTCTTAGGGTGTTCAGCCTCAAAAGGTCCACAGCGGGAGCTTTTGCAGTACCTTTTAGGGTGTAATAATAGTAATAATAATAATAATAATAGTAATAATAATAATGATAATGATAATGATAATGATAGTAATAATAACAATGACAACGACAGTGACAGTGACAACGACAACGACAACGACAATGATAATGATAATGATAATGATAATAATAATAAAAAAAATATCTACACTAAGTTAATAAGGGTGGTCTTCTAGAGCTGAAGGGGTGGTCTCCTAGTATTGAGCTGAGAAAAAATATGACAGGAGATAATGTGTTGTTTTAAATTTGGCACCTCTTAGGGGTGAAAAACCTTCCAAGCCACGCCCATAAAACAGGATCTTGGTACCTCTTAGGGGTTCTTTTCAAAATTTCCGACGAGCACCCCCGTCCTTTCGATTATATGGGAGTTCTCCCTGAGGTAAGATACGCCGCCCTGAAACGTGAAACCTAGTCAGCTAAGCAAGCTATAGCTTCTGAGTTGTCTAATCTCTCGTATGATTACAGTCCAATTGGAATTCACTCTGTCCTGTATTTCTCTCATTTACCAAGATTCCTCGGTTATTTCCACGCACTGCAAACAGCTGCACTGTGAAGAGACGGTAGAAGGAACCCATGTTGATGTGTAATAGTCCGGGTCACAATACGTTGCTGGACACGCCATATCACATTCTACAGATAGTGAGTAAAAACCAAAAAAATAGTTTGTCGTCTAGAGGATATACAGGGTTTAACTTTGGGTTAGTTTTAATAATAGGTTAGAACCTTACATCATTCATCTATCCTGTCTTACACCACGATGAATAATGTACACATCTTTAATGACATAGAACCTTAAGTTGTCAGATAAGTAAATGTAAAGTCTGCATGAGCCAAGTGGCCCATCAGGCCGGAGCTTATCCCGGTTTCAGTGGCATGAAACGACTAGGAATAATTCTACTCTTCCCTGGATGGGATGCTAGTCCACCGCAGGGTTACTCTCAGCATTAAATTCGCCGGTACCCATTTATGTACCTGAGTAGAGAGAGGTACTGTGAGAATGAAGTGTTTTCTCAAGAACACAAGGCAATGTCCTCGGCCAGGGCTCGAGCGCGGACCGCTCGAACCGGAGACAAGCGAACTAGCTATGAGGCCACCGCGCCTCCCACACAGTTATCAGATAACATAGTTATAACTATACAAAACTAAACAGTTACTGGACAGTTACATTGTGACTACTCGTAACTGGCCTGTTGCATGTTGGGACGAATTTTCCCAATCTGAACGTTGGGATGACAAGTTTCTTGGAGGTCCATGGGTTTCTTTAACTTTACTGGGTTTTAAGATTTTGCCGAAGACCTTTTATTTGTATTCTTCAAGCTTAATTGGTTCATTTAAGGAAGAGGCCACCAACCTTTGTTTTTAATTAACTTTCTTATTAGTTAACTTTGTTTCAAGTGGCCTAGAGTGCTGGCAGCTGGTTTCAGTTTTCTCTAAGAGTGTCACTGTATATCCGGTGAACATGAGCGCGTAAGGGCGGTATAGACCAAACTCAATCGCTTCTGGTCTGAAGTGTGTCGTCTCATAATCTCCGCCTCATTTCAAGAAAAAAACAGACTGGCAGCAGTCTACAAGTAGCCCGATTCCTTACCTGCTGTGGTTGGACCCGTTCCCATCTCACTTTCTGTCGTTGGATCAGCTCCAACCTCATTTTCTGCTGTTGGATTTCCCATAACTGCTACCGCAAGGGTAAAAACCGCGATCAGACTAACAAACTTCATTCTCCCGTAATAATGTCAGCCAATCTGAATCAAGAACGGAAACAAAAAGATGGTCATAAGGTCAGTTGTTTTCACGCCTAAGAATCGAGATGGCTCGTAATATAGGTAAAGAGTAATGAAAAAGCCGGCTGGTTGGCTCAAATTACCCTATTGTATTTATATTTGTATTGTACTCCCGGAACTTATCCCGGTTTCCCGCTTTACTTTTATAAGGACATGTAATTAATATTTCAATTTACATGCATGTTAGAGAAATGTTTATTTAAGGATATTGGGAGAATTCTCGACAGTTATGCAAACCCTCGACTGCGTCTCGGGTTTGCATAACTTCCTTGAATTCTCCAACCCCCCTCCTATTGTTTAGAACACCGAAAAAATCTCCTAGCCTCTGTTGCTTCAGTAGTGTTTCTTGCGCAAAACAATAGCGTCGGAGAATATTTCTTTTTCACTAGTGTAGTCAACCTACGGAACAAACTGCCAAGAGATGTAGTGGAAGCCGAAAGCTTTAACGTATCCAAACCCGTCTTCAATCGCACTCTCAAAATCTGAAGTTTAATCTAATTACAGTGATACATAGTTCAACATTTATTTTTCCACCTTTCTCGAACTTTTCAGGAAGTCTTTTACATAAGGCTAACCTCGAGACTTTGTTTACTTTTGTAGGTTATTCCTAAGTTTGTGTCTTGAACTGATAAAGCAAATACTAATGTATGTATGTACAATTATGTATGTATAAACTATCATTTTCCCTTGTTCTCCAAAACCCCTTGTGAGGGTGCCGAACACGTGGGTTCTGTAGTCTTGTGGTATTTTGCATAACGAACAAGCTTGACGAACGAGATGTAATATATCAAGCACGAAAGACCGTGTTTGACCACATAATTTTCCGAACACCGAAAAGAGAGTTGAAAATACGACGCGCAGGGGAGTATTTTTGACGACCTTCGAGGTGTTTGGAAATGTGGCCAAACACTGTTTTGAGTGTTTGATATATCTTTTTAATCGAAAACAAGACTCAGGAGAAAACAGAGAAATAAAATGATAAGAAGCTGTGCTAATAAATAATGATAACAGCACTGCGTGGAGTCCAATACGATCTGTAAGGATACGAGTGATTACCAAAATCGGACGACCGCGAAGCGGGAGTCCGATTTGTCAATCACGAGTATGATTACAGACTGAATTGGACGACACGATGTCCTGTTACCAATAAATCATAACCATTACAATTTCCTACAGTTTGAAAAATAGTCAGTCTCTTGAATTGGTTACTGTAGTGACTGTAATCAATGTTGTGGATTTAGTGGAGAGGACTTAAAATGATTGGCTCAAGTAACTGTCCGATCATAGGTGTCCAATTACAGCCAACTATCCGATTACACTGTCCGATTACAACTTTGCAGATTAATTAGAGTAAAGTACACCAGTTTATGCACCAATCACATCTGAGGAAATTGTTACGATTAAGGTCAGATATCATAACACCGTCTTCTTAAACTCGATTAATTATTAACCAGTTTGAGATATCTCAGTCACCCAGTGCTTCTCGGCTCACGGACAAAACCAGGCAAAAGAACACTCACGGTATTCAGAGTCAGAATAAAAAAATCAGCGCGAAGTTGAAGACCGTGGATAGAAATAATGCTTGCACCTTGCGGCGGCGATGGTTCTTTCTTTTATGCCACTCGCTATTTGACCACTGACCAAATGCTCTTTCCTGGTGTTTCTAGTGCGGGTTCCAGTACGCTGTACACGGGTCAGTTTACATATTAACTTATTTTGATGTTCCAATTTAGTATTCCAAAATTGTGGCAATTTACTCCTTTTTATCTTCGTTTGCTTTCTTCAAAGAATGTTACGTGGTACGCGACGATGGAAGGCCGGCAGCATTTATAATTGTCTTATTCGGTTTGTGTCAGTTATTGCAATGTTCTCTTGACTAGCGCCTTGCGTTGTTGACTTGACTTTTGTTTATATCGTGTAGATTTTCCTCTTAACATTTATAGTAAGTAAAATTGTAAATATTCAAATCAAGTACTGTACTTACCTGATAAAATATCCCCCTTCTTTGGCTGTGAACATGAAGCAAGAGAGCATTGTCTCTGCAGGCTAGCATTAAATAGGTTTTTACCAAACACCTCCGTCATTCCCCGCAGTGGAGCACCGTGAGTAGTAATATCGTGTTAAGCGAAGATTGAAACATTGACGCTGGTGTTTTGATTCACCATTAGCGTTTATCTGCTTTTTTAGCGCTATTTTATGAGACAAATATGCTTCACCTAATTTCTTATATCGTTTTTGACACTTTCCTGTCAAGGAAATACGTTAATTGTGAAGATTCATTGAGGGTTTTCCTTATTCATCGTTTGTCTTCTGGAGAGTTCCAGTTAGAACTCAAAACGCGCGAGTTCAGCGTGCTGCTAATAATTTTAAATTAAAATTTGATTTTGATCATAAGGATTTTATTTTGGATATCTTAACACTGAAAAAAAAAAAGCCTGTTTGAAAGCCGATGCAAACATTTGGCTGTTTGCAGCGTACAAACATCTAGTTTTTCGTCTTCTTTTCGGCATTTTGGTGTTCGGAGTTTTCATTTTAATATTGCGTGATATTTCATGATCGTGTCAAGGATAAACGATCTCACTGCTTGCTTTGTACCTCAAGCTATGACAAGGAACAACAACAGCTGGAAGTTTATATTACATTTCATTCAAACTTATCACCCAGGTTGTAAAGAGGATATCAGCAATATTTATTCGTCGATGACCTCATGGGGAGGCTTGACAAATGTTGTATATACACAAAATTTAAATCAATTTAAATCTTTAATGGTTAATTTTAATAAAATATTATCTCTTAAACACTTTTTGCCATGGACAACGCAAGCTAAAAACAATAAACCAAAGCCATTTAGCAATCATCAGTTTCAATGCAAAGGTTAAAACTTCCAAGGACCTTTTCGTCATCATTGTTAGCCGTGAAGTTTAGAAATGTATACATGGTAAAGTTTGTTCTTATAAGTATTTCTAAGCATGTAGTAGTCATTTTCATTAGTTCTCAATATATCAAATTATTTTGTTTCTTAATCCTCTTCGTTTACTAAGCAGAGCTGATCATCGGAACTGCTCCGCCCTCCCATTTATTTCCTGATGGGCCTGAAGGGGAGTTTCTTGTAATGTATGAAACACGAAAGACCCTGTTTGACCACATTTCCAAACACAGAGAAGATAAGTTGAAAATACCACGCGTGGCGGAGTATTCGAAGTGTTGAAAATGTGGCCAGACACGGTGTTACGTGTTTGATATATCCTCTCAATCGAAACTAAAACTAAGGAGTCTGAAGAGAAAATGGAGAAATAAAATCGTAAAAATCTATGTTAATTAAGATCAGATATCCAAACATCGTGACGATCATAATTTCGTTTGTATAAACTTTGTGAATTAATAATTATTTCGAGGATGATCAAACACGAAAAGAACTGGGTTAACCTTTCTTAATGGTTCTACTTAACAGCTTTAAGATAAAGTGCAGCATTCCTTAAAGCAACGTATTTTATCATTCATTTTGAAGCAGGTGAATAATATCCATTCCACTCGTACTTTTTGCAATCTTCGTTGAAAATTTTGACTCACCAATCTCTCCACCCAACACTGCACCACATCACACAGTATTTGATTCTTGTTTGGATTATTTTCCTCAACCCCAAAGATAACGCTAACAATATTAGCAATTTAAATATAAATACAACAGGGCAGAAGTCCGCGGTGCATAATTAGAGAGAGGGTATGTAGAAATCGAGGGCCCGATATAGACAACTGGTCATGGAATAAGAAAGGAAAGTGTCGAGATCTGTGTGAAGTGTCTCTAAGACTCCGTCCACACTGCGCCGGAGGGAATTGAAAATGGAGTTTCACTATGAAAACGTATTGAAATGTTTTCCATCCACATTACGCCGGAGAAATTTAAAAACCCAACAATCACCGGCCATTTTGGATTTGTGTTTGAGGAAAACTCGGTCAGGGAAGTCACATGATTATCGTGACGTCATCGTTTTCAAAAAACCCCGTTTTCAAATTGTTTCCCATCCACACGAAAACTAAAAGCTGCCTTTTCAAATTCCTCCGATTTGAAGTGCGTTTTCGAAAAGCTCTGTTTTGCGACGGATTATTGTGGACGGTAGGCCTAACCGTACAAATAAAGCTGCGTTTTCAAATTTCTCCGGCGTAGAGTGGACGCTGCCTAATTGGTTCTTAGACCTTGATTCATGCATGTTTGAATTAATTTAGACGCACAAGTAAGAACAACAGAGGATATTTTAGATCATTATCACAGTACCAATGCGAAGAGTATACGGTTGGCTGTAGAATAGCATAGAGTTTTTCGCTTCGCAGATTTGTTTGGTTGAGCTAGATAAAGACTTGATAGTTTTAGTTGTTGAAAGTTGTGATCTGGAGCGAAGGCACGAGGCTGACATTGTTACATGTGGTTCGCTCTGATGTAAATTCCATCGAAGACAGCAGGGTACATATAAAGGAAAAAAAAAACAAAAAAACAAACACAATCGGTGACGTGAGAATAAGGACGCGTAATTTATAGCCCTGGCCAAAAAGACTTGCAAGTAGTCGCAAGTTGAAAACCTGGGTCTACTTGCAACTCCAGTTGGACAGGCCTTGCGTTGACTTCAGTGACGTACAATGACTTGCGCTCACTTTGGTCGAGATCAAATTTGCACGCAAGTCGACGCAAGTTTTGACCGTTTGGCCATCCAAACCAAATCAACACAAGTTGAGTGACATCCATTCGTTGTTATAGTAACCTATTAGCCAATGAAATACAAGATATGTTTGTGTGATGGTTACATTTTGGCCGCGCGGGAGTAAGCCCGTATCGTAGCCTTGAAATGTCTTTTTTTTTTTGCAACTTGCGTGTACTTGCGAGGAAACTTGCGAGTTCGTTTGGCCACCCAACGCCAGTCTCTACGCAAGTTGTAGCTACTAGCGACCACTTACGAGTCTGTTTTGCTAGGGCTTCTATGGATTACATAAAAATGACTAAATGAAGACTACTGGATAAACCGTAAACTTCCGATAGAAGCGACCCTCGTTACTTTCGGAATTAGCAGCCTTTGGGGTTCGCTACTTTCGAAGGGTCGCTACTTTCGAGGGTTCGTTACTTTCGGGCAACAAAAACGTTATGCAAAGTTGATACAACTGACCTTTTTTACGACATAAAAGTTAGCAATTCATAACAAAAAATGTTCTGAAAACGCGGTAAAAATTCGTCATCGTTCCAGTTTCATGTTACTAACATATGGGTGGCCTCTACATGTCTACGTCGTGTTGTCTGTTGTAGGCCACAAGTTGTGCAAGTTTTCCTGGGGTTCTTTTTTCAGCCCTTCAATCACCTTCTTTTTTCACACTGGCGTCATAGAAACATGGAATCTCTATACACCTTCAGTTCCAAAATGGCAGCCAGTTTATTATTCTTTTGTTTACATGGTAATTAGCCCTCTTTGCCTCGTCAACATGTACAAAATACAAAAGAATTTTGAAGTGAAAATGAGGCAAAGGTGGCTAATTATTACGCAGACAAAAGAATAATAAATTAGCCGCCATTTTGGAATAAGGTGTATTCCTCCTCCTTAAGCTCCTTTCACCCATACATCCTCAGGCGCACTTCTGCTTTGACCGGACTACCGCGTGGGGGAATCAGCCGATTTTTCATTTTTTTTTTTTTTAAGCTGAAACGGTTCCGTTATTACCTACGTTCCTGTTGAAAATGACATGAAGAGTTTTAAATTTTAATTAGAAGAAAAGTTCATTTTCCTGTTCACTTGACTATTGATTGGAGAAATAACTTTATTGTTGTATTAAACCTTGGTCTCGTGTTTTTGGCGGGTTGTAGGAGTTGGCGTGGGGCTGGGCTCGCTACTTTCGGAGGGGTCGCCTCTTTCGAGGGGTGGCTACTTTCGGGATTTACAGTACTAGAGGCAACGATTTTTTGACGTTACTTTCGGGGAGTCGCTACTATCGGGCGATCGTTACTATCGGAAGTTTACGGTAAACCTTTCCCACAAGTACTCAACCTAGTACTAGTGGTTTTGAATGGAGACCAGATGAAGTTAAACCAAGAAAACTACTATTTAGAATACAAACCCTTTGCCCATTTTTTTTGGGAACAATTTAGTTTCCCCAAAATCTTTCTCGTTTTTCCATCATCCTTATTCTCTGTGGTCCTTCTAGCCCCTCCCTTCGCAGAGGGATAGAAGTACATCTTTTCTCTTGATTTTTATGCAAGTACGAGTAAGTTAGTGGGAGAAGTGTGTAAGCCGGCCTAAAGAGGATTTTTCTTTATTTCACAGCTGACAAGAGACAAGACATTATTAGGCTCTTCACGTCCTACAGGACTTTTAATGTTTACATTTAATAACCTTCAGCAGCAGAAACAACAACAAGGAAAACAACAGCAGTGATAGACTCGTGTCAGACACGAACGGTGGGCATATATTGGCCGTATTAATAAAATATGAGATTCATTCCAATTTTCTGTGAGGAGATAGCACGTCCCCTAGCTGCATATCCTTCGTCTGAAATAAAACAAGTAAGAAATTTTAGTCAGTTAAGTTAAACTGGTAACTGTATGATTTCCAAATTAAAACGGGGCATCTTTTGAGAGCTTGATACAAGGTTTTACAAATAGTATTTTTCGATCCCTCTCCTACTTTGAAATGATTAATGATGTATATAGAGTAAAATTATTAATCGATGATTCGGCTATGTTTTGCTTTTCTGAGCTTCTTGTTCTCCCTTTGTGGAAACCTCTTCTGTTTTGTCAGCCCACGATTATAACACTATTTCCTCCGTTAAAACGAAGAGCAACATGGTGCATAATGGAACAGAAACCAGCTCCTACTTACATAAAATGCTCAACGGTGCTCGGGGACAATTCGTGACAGTTTACTCAATGTATTGAGTATCACCTTCCTCGTACAATTCTGGCACAAAGAATCCATCTTCGTCTATTCCAAAACTGGAATGAAGAAAAAAAAAAAAGCAGTTAAAAAGAAGCTGCAGTGTGTTGTCTTTCTTTAGTTCTCTGCCAAAGACAATCAGGAAACTCCACTAATAAACGCTACTTGGTGAAAAAACTAAAAGAAAACTCTCGTGGGACAGCACTTACTCTATAAAGTTGGCCACGGAGAGTCTCTTCGGGCAGTAGTATTTGACACACTTGCACTCGTTGACTGAAGTCTCCTCCAGCTCCATGATTGGCTCCTGTCCATCAGCGCAAGTAAAATCATAATACTCTTCACATAAAGGCTCACACATGAAGAACGAATAACCTTCACTTGCCACGCATTTGCATTTGTACTGACAATCCTGAAGGACCACCTGTGCTCCTGGGTGGAATTTTTCACCCTCATGCACACAGAAACCTGCCAAGTAAAACCTGTTTAGTTAAAGGAGCTATGTAATGGTATGCACATCTTGAAAAGTTTAGCCTAACTTTTTCAAGTTCGTCGTTTGTAATCCATGTCAATCTTCTCCATTCTTAACCATCCTTGTTCCTTTATCGTTTATTGTTATCTTTTTGGTGGTTTTCTGTCTTAGTAAACTACTATTTTCAGGTTTCCTTCAATTCAAAGGTAATTTTATACCTAGTCAAAATAACTCAAAATACAGTGATTGAGCTCCTTTAATTAAATAACAAGACAGGATTCCGTTGTCCATAATAGTTAAATCGAACTGATTCTTCAAACTTGGAGACACAGAGTTGAAACGGCTCCTTTTTGGGAGCGCACTGTGAAAAGTCTAACTCACTCGACCCAGATGCATTGCGGTTACCAATAGTTTGCTATTGTTCGAAAACCAATGTGTTTGTTGGGAAGTAATATCCAGCCTTTGTCCTTGTCAAATATTATTATCGTTTTTGCCTACGAATTAACGGCTGAATACACAGTTTATCTATACCCTTCTCGTTATACTTTGATAACGAGAAAGGCCGATGTTATGCTATAGATGTGTAACCCAGCCTGACCTTATGCCAATAGTTGAAGTACTACTGGCTTCAAGTGTCACTTGCCTTTTGCTTTAAAATGGACCAAGATTCCTCCTCTCTTCTATGGAATAAGATTTTATGATACGAGAGGATGAGGAATAATATAATTACGACCCAATACAAGTCTTATTCTTAGGGTAACCTCTCTCTCTTTCTTGTGTGACAAGAGCTTTGCTCAGTTGGAGAGTCCTAGCGACTTTACACGCGTGGAAAGCATTTCCACGAAACTCGAGTGATCTATTTATCTGCTGGAGGACTGGGTACCACATCTAAAAATAACTTATGAAGGATTACCTTGAGAATATTAGGGAGTTTAAGAAAACCACGACGGCAGCGGCAACGGGAACGTCGCTAAACAAAAGATTTAATTAGGAAAACAATGGCTGTGCACGTGCGTTATAATTCTTGGTACATTTCTTTACCGTCCTCGGCAAAACAACAACGTGAAATGACCAAATTCTGCGTTGTCTGGAGAACGTGAACCACGACGGCTAATTTTTTAAAATTTTATTTCAAGTTTATCGCTATGTCCTAGATTCAGTTTCGTGAAAGTTTTGTCAGTGATAAACAAAGTAAATGACTTTAGAGTATCGCGAGATTCGTAGGTAAAATATAAAGCCATTTTTTAATCGACGTTGTCCTTGGCGTCGCCGTCGTGCTTACTTAAACTCCCTATAGTCTATATGGAGCGCAGGCGCGCGCACAGGGGGGAGGGGGGAGGTAACTCTCTTGCCCCTGATACTATTCACTCTTACCATCAGTAGCAGTAATTACGGCTGCTGACGTCATCGAGTAGGCAGTTGCAGCCAATAGGAAGCAAGCTGGCAATATTGAAAACATCGCTATCACGTTGTTCTGCTTTTTGCGCTGCGGGAAAACAAAACAAGTACATATGAGTAGATCACTATATTGATCAGTTAAACTTTAAGTGCTAAATTAATGAATACCACCTTTGAATGGTGAACTTAAAACTTTGTGTGTGTTAGTAGAAAACTCAGTTAAGATTTAAGAGATAAATATTCACAACTTATCAGACCCCCTTCCAAACGCTAACCATAGCCTGTACATTAAAAAAACGAAAGACAACGATTAATGAAGAGTGTCAACAACGCTCGCCCAAAGATCATTGACTCAAGTCCCTCACACAATGAAAAAGTCTGAAAAAACAAAAATTCCGTAAGTAAAGTAAAGCTAGTTGAATTGTCAACTCTTGAACTAATATCGATACACCGTTTAGTAAACAGGAGCGGAATCTGGGTGAGTAACAACTTTCAATCAAGGATATATATTATGTTGAGTATAGTCACATTTTAAAACTTACTTTAAAGCTTATATACAAAAATAGTTACTGATAATTTGAATTTTTACCTGGAGACTAAACGCGTTAACTGAAACGAATGACTAAAACTTAGAAACCTCTTGTCATTCCTAGTAACAAACTTGACCGTTGAATTATTATTTGTGATCGTACCGGGGGAGGTAGTGCAACCGCATTCTGTGACTCTCTAGTGCACGTACAATCTCTTCCGAAACACTCCCCGACATACGATTTCATATTATTGCAAGCACACCTAGCCAATAGCTCAAGCACACTTTTCAAATTTTAACGTAATCCGTAGAGTTTCATACGGAACTGAAAACTATCGACCGACTCAATTATTGTTTTTCTTTCCTTCAGAAGTGAAAAGTACATTTCTGCCTTCAACCACTTTAACAAAAATTGTTGATTGCTAAATGAATTCAATCCTAAATTTAAAATTTAAAAAGAGCAAAAAAATAAAAAAATAATTCAAGCGTACAGTGCAAAAGTTATGTGCCAGAACACGCGCTGGTGAAAGCCAGTCAGTACATCTGCTACAGAAAACTGTCAACACCACCGGAGAGATAATGTAATGCAAAAAAAGCAAATGAAATAACTTTCTTCGGCAAAATGTACTGAGGAGAAGTAAATAAACCACATTCAAGTCTAAATTTAAGTTTAAATCGTCGCTTGACTTCGCCGCGTATATCAGAGAAATAAACTGAGTAGTTTTTTTCAATCTTCTAAATTAAGGAAAAGCTCAGAATATGCGTAACAAAATTGAGACACAGTAAACAGATTTAGCTGGAAAAAAAAAAAAAAAAAAAAAAAAAAAAAAAAAAAAAGTGTATAAGGAAGGACTTAAAGACATTAACCAAAAAAAAAAAAAAAACAGAGCATAGAAAAAAAAAAAAAAAAAAAAAAAG
>Ga0126338_10000044_pt1 | contig 37005 bp, 22 predicted proteins | sample OrbCmetagenome_2_FD_92529 | JGI IMG/M metagenome (GOLD analysis project Ga0126338, IMG submission 92529) | Coral microbial communities from Petempiche,Puerto Morelos, Mexico - Orbicella C C metagenome | ecosystem: Host-associated > Invertebrates > Cnidaria > Coral | place: Petempiche,Puerto... | reverse complement strand
AATGCGTATCGTTGAATATAAATATAAAATGTTGAATATAAATATATGTTGTTGAACATAAATATAAGTTGTTGAATATGAAGGTCCAAGTTGTTGAATTTTGCAACATTTGGCTAACCATAATCGAAACACAGAAGATCTTTGTATATATTTGCTGTTGGTGTTACAGGTTCGAATGTTTAATTTGCTCTCGCGGAATGACGACATTCTCTGGAGCCGGATTGATGACTCTTTAATTTGACGTCACGTGTCACAAACACGCGTGCTGAGCAGCTCCTGGCATAATAAACTAGCTGATGTTTTGATAAATTTCCGGGGAATGCCAAGATACCGAATTTTGCTGCGTTAAAAGTTTTCAATGGTGAAGGCAGAGCTCTGCCCTAATGGTGAGCGGTGGATGTGATTCTTAATTCAGAGATAAATTACATGAATAGGCCGATTACTGATAATATTCTTGTTTACGCATATGTTTTGCAGTTTAACTTCCGAGGGATTCAACTCCACAGAAAAGAACTTTACCCTTTGTTATCAATACTTTTGGGCACATTTCTTTTCGGTGCATTAGTTAACGACTTTGTTTCAATTATCAACGTGGAGATGCCTGAGAATTCGACTCACGAATTCACGTTTACCGTCCTGGTTAGTACAATATATGCTATATGTATCCGATAGAATGCGCACAAATAGCGATATTTGATGGCTGTTGCTATTTCATTTGAGGACGGAAAATATGTCAGTTACTGTGCTAGCTTAAGTTCCTATTCACCAGTGGTGTGACACGCTCCGCTCTCGAAATCGATTTCGAGAAATGTTTTCGAGAAACTTTTCGACCAGGGAAAGAAAATCGATTGCTTCCAGTACAAAACCTGATGAATAAGAGAAGCCGTAACTATTCCCAACAGCTGGGACTTTGCAACAGATAGATCCAATTTAGTTTCTTTTCGTTTGCGTTCTTTTGTTCGGCCCTTCTCAAACTCCAGTGTCAACTGCACTGAATTATGTTATGACAAGAGAATAGGATCACAATCTCTTGGTTATGATTAGATGGAAAGAAAGATCACATCGGTCGCAATAAAATAATTGATTTAAATCGCAAATTTTCTCTGTTGTCTTTCTAGTTACTCCACTGTGCGTCCTTCGTACTGGCTATCCTTGGATTTATATACAACAGTCTGGCAGAAAAGGAAATTGGGACTGGATTAGGAAAAGTTTCAGCAGGTAAGTGCGACTTGTCATTCAAAGATGGCATCACTATGGAAACAACACTTGATATCGCTTCATTCAGTTCTTTGTGCGAAACGTTTTCTTTCTCCGTTTCTTTTCAGCTTTTAACATGGGTTTATTTATTTCACGAATAATTCTCGAATTAGCCTTCATCGAATTCCGACCAGAAGAAATGCCAACAACAACGTGATGTGGACAGCAATGAATAATCATCGTTAGGTATGAAGAGTCACCTATTTTTTGTTGTTGGTTTTTTGTGGTTTTGGCATCTGTCACACCTATTGAATACACTGAAGCAAGCGCTGCTCAACTGCTTTCAGAAGAAGGGGAAAACGGATCGAAGCCATTGTTTAGTACACCTTCCATCCTCGGCAAAATCTGCACAACGAGAACTTTTCTGTCAACTTAATTGGCGTGCTCATTTTGCTGCTCTGTTAACTCCCTCTCGAACCGTGCACAGGGACTTCTCGATGCTACAGGCGGTACCTCATCACCCGCCTTTTAGATTTTTTTTTGTTTTTTTGCTGAAATTTCTTGAGCCAGTACACTTACCTGTACTGTTCAAAGAGTGTTTCAAAGTGGGTACTGTCGCATTCGTCGTTTCCCATTAAAACGTGGACAATGATAATCATGTATTTTGAAAACTCTAACGTCGCGATGATCACGTGTATCGCGGACTTGAAAACTCTGTGCATATCAAATACGGACGCATTATATGCGTTTATCTTTCGTTTTAGAGGTTTCGCGCGGGACAGTATTGAAAAAAAAATTGAAAATCTAAAACCTAAGTGTAGACGGAGGGACAATGAATTGGCACTTAGCTTCCAAGTGCTATTATTTAATGAGAAAAATATTCCCTTGAACTTTTAACAACTTCTGTGGTTATAATTTTGCCAGGTTCAGTGCTAAGCTCTTTGAGCTTCTTGTTTAAAACCCAGCAAATCGCGAGTGTATGTAATTAATAACCTATGCTTCTTTCCCTACAGGTTAAAACAAGTAGTTAGCAATTATTTTAAGTGGTAAAAAATGTCAATCAACACAAGAACCCCCTGGTTGCAGGAATTTGAAGGAGATTAACATGACAATATGTCTGGTTCACCGTGATTCAAGTGGACGACTCAAACGCAACATAGCAAATGTCAATGAGTGCGTTTATTATGAATGATTTATCATCACGTGATCATGCTCAAGCGAAATTACGACGCAATGTGTCTGAGAAAGTAAAAGCCCAGATAAAATTTATGGTTTACTGAGGACGCGAATTCATTCTTTGCTACTGCTTGTTCACATGAATGTTGTCTTGTATTTGAGTTTTATGAGTAGAAATAGTTAGAAATTAAAGATTTATACAACCATTAAAGAAAAAAAAACTGGAATTGGTCCACAGAATCAAGTGCGTGTTGACTGATAGTTTAAACTAATCTCGTTCAGTATCACTTGGCGAGTTCACTGTCATGCAGATCTCACCAAACAAAAGCTGACGTGAAGCTAGAGGTGCGAAAGCTGGTGCGCCTGATTCCCTAAAGGAGCTCAGTCAACTTATTTTGAGTTATTTTGGCCACGTACAAAAGGAAAACTGAAAATAGTAGTTTACTAAGATAAAAAGACACCAAAGAGATAATAATAACCATAAAGGAACAAGGATGGCTAAGGATGGAAAAGATTGACACGGATTGCAAACAACACCTTGATAAATTTAGGCTAAACTTTTCAAAATGTGCAAACCGTGACGCAGCTTTGACCACGTAAGGTCGGTAACAACGGCGTCATCAATGATGACAACCTAGAGACGGCCGTTCACACTGGTGCACCATGATCGCCAGTAGTCACTAGTGTGAACGCAGAAATTGCTTAATATTTGAAAGCGAAAATTTGCTATGCAATCCTGAGGGAGCAGAGGGTGCATTGGCTTGATGGTCAGTGCGCAGGACTCCGAATCAAGGGGTCTTGGATCGAGTCCTGGCCGGGATCATTGTGTTCGTGGGCAACTGCATTTTAGAGCCTCTCTCCACCACCCAAGAATATAAATGGGTACCAGCGAATTGGCCACAGTTGGGGTAACAGCTACTGTTTTTAGAAACTTCGTCGAAGACCTCGTCGTCAACGAGTTGGGTGGAAGTAAGTTGCTAACCAACTGAAGTTTGGAAAGTGAGTTTGGAAACTCCAGTTTAACAACTTCGATGCCAAAACCTTGGGATGTCGGAGACAGGAATTCCCTAATTTAATCGAGTATAGCTTAGACTAAAAATGATAAAAAAGGCAACTCTTGTACTTGTTTTTAATCTTGGGGGTGTGGAGGGGGGTGCTATACAACTGCCCAAAACAGGCCTTTGAAAGACTATCAGGAGCCCTCCTTAGACTATCCATCTTTCCAGTTGAAAAAACTTAAGGACATTTTCCGCCACCTCTCAATGTTAAAAACGTAAGGCTTTCCGTTAATATTGAGAACCAATCAATGTTTTTAGTAGAGCTTGGAGCCTTTCAATGTACAGTTGAACCCCGCTATTTCGAACAGGGGAGGCGAAAAATAGTTCGAAATATATAGCGGGTATTCCAAATAGCCGATAGTAACTTACTGAAGGGAAATGGCATTGAGTTCGGAATAACGGGGAATTCGAAATAACCGAGTTCGAATTAGCGGGGTCCAATTGTATAAAGTTCATCGCAGTTACGTTCCTACCTTAAAAAGTACATCCATGAAAACAAGTTTAAAATTCACAATATTAAGGTGGCCTCCAATAGTTTCCAGCAGGTAAATTTTGACGCATCAATTCTACCACTCTTAATCAAGTGATGTTTACAATATTATCATCACACAAAAGCCCAATCATTGGTGAACAAGTTGTAGTCATCGTTATGGCATAATAGGTTACCATAGAAACAATACAACCTGGTAAGAAAGCCCATAATTTTGACGATGATTGATGATGGTACAGATGGAAACAGATCACAATTGGGGATCACATTGGGGATGGGAACGGATATGTATAAGTTCCACCCTATGGAAAAATCCTGTCTGCAAACAACATCAGCCGGATCACACGGTTTCGGCAACAACGGCGATTTCCTAAAAGCAGCACCTGTTTCCAGACTAAATAGCAAAAGTAAAAATATTGAAAACGCTGGGCTGCGATACGTTTCCAAGCTTGGCTCAGATTCCTTAATTTTTTCAAATTGGTACTGCACGCCGATCGTCTGACTACTTGCTGTTTCACTCGTAGACGAAGACATTTCTTTAGAGTTACACCACGTGACATTTCTTCCGGCCTTTAATGTTATGTATTGCTTTTGTTTTACATGTAAATCTTACACTATATCCGAGGGATAGTTCATCTTTTCATTTCTAGTTCTTTAAAAGATTCTCATTTTCCTAAAAGGGAGGGGAATGGGAGGAGGGGGGGGGTGAGTGAGGGGGGGGGGTGAGTGAGCAGGAGGGTTTTAAAATAAGTTCTAAATCCCTGCGGAACTCTCTTCAACAAGGACCGTACGAGATACGAAGTTACAATATTTACGGATCGCAATTTCCTCTTGCGCAAATATACAAAATCAAAAGTAGTCTGAGTATTCTATTGTGAAGAGACGGAAAGCGAAATAAAACTCTTCCATTTCTGGGTGTGCTGGTTTTTGTTCATTCTTGAAGTCCTTTGATATCGATCCAAGCGTTAGCGATGCTGTAGATTCACGCGTTGTCCATTTTTCCACCTCTGACTCTTATATTGGGATTCGCCATGGGATCCAGAAAAGGGTCTTTATCGGCCATTCCTCGTCCAACACGCGTAAATAGAACGACTATGGTGGTAAAGGCGAGGACGAGCAGAATCAACATGACGGTTGTCCGTTTTAAGGAGGCGTTGGGATCCTCGGGTCCAGGCTTTTTTGGTCTTCGAGACCTGAAGCAAAAATAACAACAATCCATGATGGTGTTTAATTACAGTCTCTATCCAAAGAAAACAACTACTAGGGTTGGGCAGGACAGCGCAGAGTAGGGCAGCGTAGGAGAGGGTAGGGTAGGGTGTGGCAAGGTAGGTAAAGTCTGCATACCAGCCAAGTGGCCATCAGGTCGGTGCTTTCCCGGTTTTTGAATCATGAAGCGACTAGGAGTATTTCTACTCCACCCTGGATGGGATGCTAGTCCATAGCAGAGTTACCCCTCGTCATTAAATTCGCTGGTACCCATTTATACACCTGGGTGGAGAGAGGCACTGTGAGAGTAAAGTGCCTTGCCCAAGAACACAACACAATGCCCCCAGTCAAGGCTCGAGCCCGGACCGCTCGCTCCTGAGGCGAGCGTACTAACCAAGAGGCCAGTGCGCCTCCACATATCTATTGTGAAGATTGTCAATTGAACCACAACCAGTCAGTTTGCCTGGTTCCCGGCCCTTAACTGCTGCGAATATAAAGCACTTGGTAGAGCTGGGTAGGGTTAGTTAGGAGTGTCCCAAAGCATGCCACTGTAACCTCAGCCTGTGCTGTTGATCTGAATTCTAGTTCTTTTAACAGTACACCAAGATCTAATCTTGTGATAAAAGATCCAATTAACAAAGTCAGCCATACCGATTATCAACATTTTTTGACGCTGATCAATAAGGCATGCCCTAAAAGTCTCCAAGCCAGTTCAACAGGCCCAAATAAGAATACCAGTAAGGAGTAAATGTGTGTTGCTCACCAGAACCATCTTGTGAACCAGTCTATAGCACCTCTTCTTTGGTATTTATTCTCATCATGGTCATAAGGAATACTGTCCACAGCCTCCCGAGTGTTGAATATCTTCCTTGAAACTGTGCCTGGATGATAAACAAACAAACAAATGAATGACACATGTAAAAACAAAAAAATTCCCATTTAGAAAAAAAACAGCAACAAAACAAATACAAAGTGCTAACAATCTATGCTCAACAGACCACCAAAACCATTTGCTTTCATTTTGTATTGACTTTGAAAGTCGGCTTGGGGCTTTAACCCCTAATAAAAACCTGGACCAACTATTATTCTGGCCCTAGTTGTTCAAAGGCTGGATAACACTATCCACCGGATAAATTCCTTTCCAGTGGACAAGTGTTAACAAAACAAACCACACTATCAGTTGGATAATGATTTATCCAGTGGATAGAGTTATCCACCTTTCAAACAACCCCGGCCTGAATCACATTGTTAAATGTCACTGATATCTTGAAGGTCTCAAACTTACTTGGTTTGTCTGAGCGAGCATGAGCCTGCTGCGGGGGTGGTACCACCGTATTCTGTTGTCGCACGTCCACTACGTGGTCTCTGGCTGATCTGAGCTCTGTTTTGGTACTTAGTGGGGTGGACGTATAAGGAGGGGGTTGACTAGAAGCCTGGGTGACTGAGTATGAGTCACTGTGTCCGTTTGTAGCTGTTTTCCTGTGACTGTCTGCCACTTGAGAGACTGATGAGAAAACATACGTGTAACAATAATTGAAAATTTCTCAAGGAAAAATGCAGCTGACCATTTTTCACCTGCTAGTTTCTGACAGGTGTAGTGGTCAATGGTTAGCGTGTTTGCCTCTAGATTAAGGAGCCTGGGTGTTCAAGCCTTGGTTTGCTTTGTGTTGTGTTTTAGGCAATAAATATACAGTACAAATATACATGTACGCTTCAGAGCCTGCGATAAGCCCTGCCTCATTGGTAGACTTAAATTGTTAGGTAACTTTTACATATTTTGTAACCCAAGGTTTAAAATCAATACTTGCATACCTGTATACACAAGGCAACTTGCGTACATACACTTGCAACTTGTGTAAAACATTTTCATGCGGAGTTGTATGATACCAATACTTCAGTTTCAACAGCTTACAAAATGCAGTAATTTTATATTCACTTGCTTACCAACATCAGCTTCATGTCTAGACACACTGCTTTCAGATACTGCTGAGCTGGACGAGCTTGAGGCTGGCACCTGACAAATGAAAACTGAATTTAATCACAATTCCTAGTCAGCGGTGATCCAAAACACTTTTTGCAAGACCTTCTTTAAACAACAACAACCATTTTGTTTTGTATAATACAGAGAAAATCATACAGCAAAAGAATACATTAAACTTAAATAAGCAAAAAAACTACTCTTTAAAGCATTTTTACAACATAGCAGACAAAGTCATGCTATCAATCTCAGTATCAGGGTTGTCTCTAAGTGCCGGCTGAAGCTGGATTTTGGTCGACAATCACATTACTACTGTGGGTCAATAAGCTGCAAATACTCCCCTTCTTTAAGATAGCTAAATGAAAATCTCAGACACATAGCATTTTCTTAGCTACCACCCAGCAGTATACATACACACACATCATAATCCAATTATTTCCAGGCCTCTGGCAAGAGCAAAGATCAATTCAAAACTTCCTTTTGCCATGTCTATTGGCAATGTTATAAAACAATTATTGACTCAGACTTTTATCAGTGCATCATCAAGTTATGATGTCCTTTGAAAGCTTGGAGAGCACTACAGAAGCTACATGTAGAGTTGCTCTTGGCTGAACCTCAAACAATTCCTACGATTCCCTCCCTTCTTTTATGCTCCCTTTGTGCATCATAACTCGATGGTGGATTCTAAAGTATGAATAAATTGTTAAGTAGCAGCTGTAACATACTCACCACTGGGAGCCCAAGACCCACACGGGCCCATGGTGCACTGGCTAGCATCTGTCTCAATTGGTCTGCAACAGGAGAAACTTGCTTCTCTGGAGGAAACACTGGTGACTAAAAATACCAACAAATTGAAGTTAACCCCATTTCCAAATCACTAACTTCACCAGTTTTCTTACATTCTAAGTAGCCCAAGACAAAATAAGATGGCTCTTGTGAAACCAGTTACATGTACATCCATCCAGTCTCAATTTTCCCTTTTAGGGAACGTGAAGTTCACCAAAGGAAGTTGATGAAATTAGAGTTGAGAAAAAGATAAGAAAGACCTGTACTACTCAATATATTATTTCTATTTTAACTTTGTACATGTATGTCACACTACATCGCAACTCCTTTACGAGAGGAAGCTCTCAGGATGGTCACAGAGCAAATCGACCAGTTGTGAGCACGACTTTGTTTCTTGCTTCAAGCACATCAACATGTACCACAGGGATTTTTTTCAGTATAAAGTTGTATTCAAAATTATTGCCTGTCTTTGGGAACTAATATTGCCTTCCTGCTCAGTGACAACCTAAATAAACTGATCCCATTACGTCTAAAGACAAATAAGATTTAATCACACACCTTGCAGTTGGGACAAGTGTAACCTGCAGGAGCTGTGTTAGTTGGAAGACTTGCTGCATAACTGTTTAGACAACCCCAATGAAATACATCTGAAAAAAAAAAAAAGGAAAAAAGATAATATATTCTTTGTACAGGATTTTTGCAAAAACAGTGGGACTTGAGTTATTGTTAGTCCAACTGACATGATCTTGGGTAGAAATAACCTGCCATTGACTAAAATCCCATTTATGGGGAGTGCCTCCTGACTCAGCAAGCCATTTAATAAACTACAGTATCATTTGATCAATTTTTCCTTCCTTTTCATTGGGCGAGAGCCCACGATGTGACCTGCAAATAACTGCCCACAAATAATGGTCAGTTCACCTGTAGCACCATTTAAGGTAATTCCCCTGAAATAAAACTGCCAATAGATTTTTGTTCAAACTTTGTCCACTGAATAGTTATCATATGAGAACTCTAATTATAAAATAAAAAGGGGGGTGCCCATGCACGTTAAGGAGCAGTGAGGCATTAAAAATGTCCCATTTTAGCATTATTTAATGCTTATTACGAGAACATTTTCCAAGTTATTGTAATGCAAATGTGAGGAATCACCTTAAATGTGTTTCGCTGCAAATACTATTCTCCTCATGCGTAATTGTAACCATGCTCTTGTATGGAAAATAACAGATCGATTCCCTGAGCCGACAGAGAGTGATTTAAATACTCATGAAAACTAACTTGGCTATCGAATGAAAACAGAAATGTCATGATTTGTCAGTATTTCACAGATCAATTATTTGCCACAGCATTTGACTTCGACAGATAATTGATCTCCTCACCACTAACAAATCACAATAATTTGCTCAACCTTGTCCACTAATTGTTAATTATTCGACCACAAATTACTCCACAAAGACGCACATATCAATGTTACAAGAAATTTTAGCAAATTAATGCACAGAAAACTGGTACCTTACCGAAGCAAATTAGCCTGACAACATCTCCTTCAGCTAAACTTCCATTACATAAAGTACAAACTGGATTGTAGTCACTGTCTTGAAGCCAGTGTAGATAAGATTTAACTATACACTAAAGAAAAGAATGAAAGTTATTAATATTATTATACTTACATCAGTATACTTACAGCATGTAACCAAGGATTTACAAAATGTAGTTACCTGCACAATGTGTTGCTTGTGCCTGCATTTAGCAAAACATTGTCATGAACAGCTCTTGCATGAACTCTTAGATCTCATAATGTACTCAACTAATACATGAAGAAAAGTATATGTAGAAAGAATTATTTTTCAAAATTTAAACTTTTACTTTCTCCTGCACAACATGTCAATTTCAATACCTGAATTAGGTTTCTTTTTGGTTTTACTTTTTTGTCTTCCTTCAACTAAACTGTAAACTGTATATATCTTCCCTGTCTTTCAAATTAACATAACTAGGCAGGAGGCTAACTCGAAAACCTAATGGTACATTGAACCTCCAGATAGATTAAAATTCAGCCTAAAACAATAGACCTCAGTGCAAGGCTCTAACTACAGAGTTTGTGGGGTTTATTTCCCAGAGCCTCGTGCTGAGGGCTATTGTGTTAGGCTGAATTTTAATATATCGAAATTGGTCTATTGTCACCTAACTGTAACGTACTAAATATAAAAAAATATATATAAATAAATGAAGATAAATAAAGATGAATAAAGATGTTGTTGTCGTTCGGAGAGCAGACCAGATGAGCAGGTTTTGTTTAACATTCCCTGTGGTTTTTTAAAATTCTTCGATTTGCTGCAGTGTTTACATGTTTGTAATGTTTACTTAAAGGGAATCTACGCCTCCATTCTTGAACACTGATCTCCCGGTTTGGATTGAAAATTTCTAGGCCTTAACGTTGTGCAGGATTACAGGTCTACAGCCAATACCATTTAAAAACACCAATATTTAAAAACGATTCTAACCGCCTCACAAACAAGTACATGTACATGTAATCTTTCAAAACGCAAATAGCTTGGACAGTTTATCATTAAAATTAAAATCATTGGTTTATAAACCAGTTTCATGAACATTTCATTCCAAAGAGATTAAAGAGTAAAACATAACGAAGTAATAGTTTCACATCACTTACTTTTGGGTGGTTTGAAACCAGGCAGTGTTCACAAACATTCACACGATGTTCGAAGCAAAACTGTGTAGTGACCTTCTTCTTAGGACATTTACACAATCCCATGATTGTTCTCCTTCAATGAAACGCTTACATGTACCCTGAAAAAGGTCAGAATCGGACAAATTTTTCATTCGACTTCCTTCAGTCTTCTTGCCACGTCGCCATAGTTTACGACCGACTCGGTACTCGGTCGGATAGTATAGCTTTGTAACCTGGCCTTTCAAACTTTACTCGTTTCAGTCTTAAATTTAATTAGTCGCGGGTCCTGGAATTCCCGCGATATTCTGTGTGCCCTGAACGCAACGTATTTATTTATTTATTTATTTATTTATTAAAAAACCGTGATGCATGAAAATAATTCCAGGCTTTAATTGAATAAATAGTTCTTTCAGAGGGTAGTAATAGCGCTCCGCACCCGATAAATTAATTTTAACACTGGTAGTGAGTACGTAGTCAAAAAATGTAATGCTTCAGGATTAACTACACCACAGCCAGAGGACACAATCTTGTTGAGTAGGAAGGGAGTAAATAAAGGAATGAAAAGAACGAATAGTTTACCTTTGTCTCCTGTCATCTATTACGCGACGTTACAGGGAAAACCGCTGCCTAAAATTCCTGTGAAACACTGCAGCGCTAAACTCGTACCTAGGCCTTTTCGCGCTGTGAAATGTTTTTTTTTTTGGTTTACATGAGGTTTACCAAGAGAATTTGATAATAATCTCTTGGGTTACCATAGAATATTGACAAGGGAGGCAACTCTTTACCCAAAAATTTTGAACGCAATCTGAAAATTCACTCGAATCTCTAAATTTCGTTGCTTCCACGAAACCAATCAAACACAACACAATGTCGAAACTGATTTTTTACAACTTGGCCGAATTTGTTTTCGAATGCTTTTACGACAGTTGGAGAATTTTAGCGTCTTTTCGGCAAAATTTTTCCTTAATTTTTTTTTCGCAACATGATCGTTCCGCTATACTGGTATCAAACGCGTCATCCAGCGCGCACTCGAGCTCCCCTCCATTTCCCACACATGTTTTTTGACACGACAAATCTTCACAAAATCCTTCCCCAGCTCCCAAATTGTAATCGTGGAATCTCGCTAAAACACTTCAGGTATTAACTCGCGACATCTTGTTTCTGTGCGGAGATCGGGCGACTTCGGACGCGCAAAAAGTTAAACTGCGAACCGGGGGATTGTAAAATATTGTAAAGTGTAAGCAAACATAGTAACTATGTTAACAAAAGTCATCTTGGACTTGGTATTTGTTTTTAATTTATTGAATACAACTAGGATACCATGATTCACTGCTGGTGTGTCTCGTAGAGGGAATTGAGATCTACTAACCATGAGACGCGATGGACTCATGGTTAGTGCACTCGTCTCCGGATCAAGCGGTTCGGGTTGGAGCCCTGGCCAGCGACATTGTTTTGTGTTCCTTGGCAAGACACTTCGCTCTTAGAGTGCCTCTATCCACCAAGGTATATAAATCGGTACCGGCAAATTTAATGCCGGGGTTAAACCTGCGATGGACTATCATCCCATCCAGGTGGGAGTAGAAATACTCCTATTGTCGCTTCATGCTAGGCAAACCCGGCTGGTAAGCTCCGGCCTTATGGGCCACTTGGCTGGTATTCAGACTTACTTTACTTTACCAGCTACAAACCCATGCCGTCAATTAGCAGGAAAAAGACTTTGGTTCCGCTCAGAAAGTGCATGTCTATAGATCAACCTCGTTCCAGGGCGCTTTTCTCATCAAGTCGTTTGAGATCGAGGGTTAAGATCCCTAGCTAGAATTCAGGTTTTCACTGAGCTGAAGTTTGCTAAGTCTTGATGAGAGCTCTATCATGAAGAGAAATTAATGGCTTTAGGGGTTCCGAGAGACATAACTATAAGGATCCAGCAGGAGTTAATTCGGCATCTGAAAACGAGAATTTACTTTTTTGTCTGAGTCACGGTTTAATAAGGCAAAAATTAGGATCCAAGATCCAAAGTAACAATATCAAGGTCACAGGACTCCACTGAAATATATCTGTGGGTCTTGCACCTTTTTGCTCCCCGTTACAAATGCACAAACTGCAGTTCGGCTTAAAACTTCTCACCATGCTAATCACCAATCCCACATTCAGACAAAACACCACATGAAATTGTATTTTTGAAAGATAATAAATATTTATTTTCTTTGAGCTGTGACAGCCCTTTCGAGCATTCGCCTCGATATTAATAATATTTGCAATGTAATAAATTATTAATATTCACATCAATAAATAAATATTTTATATATAACTGTACAATATAATTGTTCCACTGGGAACTGACTCGACTGTGTACACAGTACTTTAATTTATACACTTCATGTTTGTGTCCATAAAGCGTTCTTGTTCGTGCTTTATAAGCTGCAATTTAAAACTTAATTCCGTCTGTGGCAATATATATAAGTGCTTCAGGCTAATCTGTCCTTTTAGCTACAGGCGTTTAAAACAGCCACGTGATAAAGAAACATGCAATGAAGACGAGCAGGTTTGGTAGTAAGCCATAAGCTGATCCCACCGGCTTTATCTCAACATCTGGGTTGGAACAGCCCATCCAGTAGGATGCTACATCTCTTGGGTATGGATTCACACTGTCTTCAAGGACCTTCACTTTGTCATCATCGAAAGCGTAGTATTGGCTTCCCTTGAAGAAGTAAGACCTGCCATTTTTCCATTGAAACACTGCATCGATATCATTGGGAATTCCCTTCCAAACTGATATAGACCTGGGATATCCATCATCGATCTTGCCCCGCGTTCTGTCGTACCGCCAATAATAGGAACCTTTAAAGAAGTAAGTTTTGCCATTTCGTTTCCATTCCAGCGCCGCGTCAATATTGGCGAGCTCCTCGGGCAGTCCGAGTTGCGAGATGTCAGCGGGACCATACTGTTTTTCTTTGTTGTGGTACACCCAGAACCTGAGCAACAAAAAGAAAAGTTCGATTAGAAACGTCGACGTGCAATGATCTTGAACTTTTGAGGATGCGATTTCGTTTGCGATTTAATTACAAGTCCTTTAAAACTGGATAGTATCTTACCTATTTCCTTTATGGAATAACGTCTGTCCAAAGGACCTGATTGTGTATGCAGCATCCATGTTCTCTTCTAAGTCAGGCCAGTAATCTTTGATCTCATATGGACCTGAGGCGCCGCCCGTGTCCTTGATTTCCCAGAAATGCTTGCCACTAAAGGCGTATGTTTTCTGGTCGGCGGTTGTGACCACTGCGTCCGGTTTGACGTCACTGCAAGTCTTGGGGGTGGGGTTGGGCGATGGAGTCTCTGGTTCGACACCTGGGAGACCTGTGTAATTAAAGACGAAAATTGTTTATTTAGTCATTGATGGATGAACTGAGAAAGAAATGCAGCTTATTATAATTAAAAAGTAAAGTGGTTGCAACGAATGGAAATTCGGTACACATGCAAAATTAATGACAAGATCCTTTCTACAGAAGCTGATATTTTTGTGATCATGATAGAGGCAAGACTTAGGACTCCGTTTAGCCAAGCGTGTCTATTCAGTCGGGTGTAAGGATACTAATAGGAATGCTAATCTTACCGTATAAGCGTTGCACTCCTTGTATATCGTCACTATCCAGCTTCAAGTCGGGTTTATATCCCGTGTAATAAGCAAACATAACCGAATCAGGGTGATATGTGTGGTCAAGACCAAGACTGTGTCCCAGTTCATGCACGACCAGCCACAGCAGATCAATACCACTCCCGCCTTTAACAGCAAAGGTGTCGTCATCGTCAATATGTACGTCGCCAGCCAGGTCTTCATCATCGGCCCCAGGGAAGAAAGCATGTGCTAGTTCGGCACCAGGACCATCCGCTGGTCTGGTGTCGCCATGGAAACCTCTCACGAAGTGAATTCTGATGTCCGCGTGCATGTGTGGGTTGTCCTCCCGCTTGATAGTGAGACCGCTGGCACTCGACCACATATCAATGGCTTTTGCGATTGTATTGTCCACTTCTTCCGCTGGGATATCGGATGTGTAGTTTTCGACTCTGTAAGTGAGTTCCTGCGAAAATTGAAAGTAGAAATCATTGTTAATTGGTTCGTATATGACTGAAAGTTCCCTGAGTAGAATTAACGGAATTCCCCTCAGATCTTAGTGAGGAAGAGAGCAGATACGAAAGTTAAAAGACCAACAAAGGCCAAGCAACTTTGTAACTTTAACTGAGAACTAAATTAAATGGAACGAAGCACACACAAACCAGGTGACTTACATTTTTCCTCCAGTATGTTCCTTGCAAGGCGTATCTTCGCTTACGTCGTGCATTATCAGATGGTCCTAAGTCAGACACTCCACATCTGTTCGCTTTCACTAGCGCTAACGTTCTGGGATCAGAAAAGTCTCCCGTCTCATTTAAACCCGCGTAGCGTTGCATTCTTCTAACAGCGGCTTTGAATTCCTCCATTGTGGTGACTTTTCCGATTCTGTGATTGGGGTTGCCGAGATAGCCGTACTTGATGAGATAATCCTGTTGGCAAAAATTAAATACCCTTGAGCTCCTCTCTCCTAGCTTTGTCAAAGTTATACCAGCAATAATCGATTAAATTGGGAGGGAATATAATCTTTGATCATTATTATGCTTAAAATCGAGGAGAACATGAAGATCAGTGACATCCGAAAGAAATTGAACTTGAAGTTCTTCTGACAATCAAGTGAAACACACCCATCGCCTCGTAGTGGTGTCATGTAAATCATTGCACGTAAATTAACGAATCACCCTCGTATGTTCCGGAATGACTTAAACACCTTAAGTCCGTCACGCGTAAACAGAAACGTAATCGTTGTAATCCTCAACTTCCCGTATTTGTTAACATTTTGGATTAATAAGATTTCTTAACCAAAAGCTCGTATCCATATCCTGTGAACTTGATATGTAAGAAACGTACAACGATGAAGACGCAATATGTGATAAATGATGATCACTGCCGCGAACACTGAGTTCAATGACCGCGCACTTTTTGGGGTCAACGTCCCGCTGCATACGTTTTTTTTTTTTTTTTTTTTTGGACTCAAGAGAAGCTGTTTTTGACACATGCAACGAAAGTGCGCATTGACCATCTGTTTACAGTCGGAACACCCTACTGTTCAAAGAACCATGTCGTGATCTGCCGTGCCTGACTCAGTGCGTGATCACCTCAAGTGCGTGAATAATTACTACAACCTCATAAGTTATTGCATTGAAAGACTTATCACTTATGCCTTTACTCACCATAAGCTCAGATTCCCTTGCTGGTTCCACGTCAGGGTCAACGGGCACTTGAAAAATCGGTTTTCCATTTGCAAAGTTTACAGCGGCGACTGTTAGTAACAGCATAATAATTCTTACTTCCATGCTTGAGGCTTTCAAATAGGTTAAGAAGTTCCAGTCAGTTAACTTTCTCCTTTCTGTTCAGTTAGTTGTTCTAACTGTGGATCTTGGAAGAACTGTTGAAGTCGCGTTGATCGCACTCCTTTTATACCTTAAAACCTGGTGTTGATTAGATCTTCTGACGTCAGCAATGACGGCACAGGGCTTGTCTCAGGAATTCCGTAAACACGTTGTTCCGACCCATTTCCTCTGCAACACAATTCACAACTTGCAAATTAAGCCATGAAAATTCACCGCAAATGTGTTCCTTTATTTTACATTCATTTTGAAAAGTACTTTTTTGGTAAGAATCACAGCTCTCCAGAAAATGCGATAATTTCTGGACCTCCGAGTAAGCAACAAACACTTGTGTGCACGGCCAACATATGGAGATTAGTTGCTAGGGTACAAAAACACTCCGATTATATAAATAGTGCGTCAAAGTCTTGGTTATGGAAATTAGCCGTCACTCAGTGGCAAATGTCGCCAGTTTTCTATCATCAAAACAGCCCATCCAGTCAAAACAAACTGTTAAAGGGCAGCCGGTGTTTATCTAGTAAAATCGTTTAATAATACGGTAAAATACTCAAAGCAATCCTTGTTTGTCTTATTCAAATGTGTGGGTGAGCGTGACATATTTGAAATGTGGGAAATGCAGTTGTCTTTATTGTCAAAGGTGTTACGGGCTTGGCTTTCTATTCCATGATAATCAATTTGTACAGTCTTGTGTCTAAGACTGCTTCAAAGGGAAGTAGTAAGCGTCGGTTTTGCAGAACAGTTGGGGCGAAAGACGCGCTTAGTTGCGCTAAGACTGCCCTCGTGCGGTTGCAAACTGGTTACGCAACAATTAGTGAGTCACGACTTCTCTAACCCCGCCAGCTGCTCAATCCGGTTGTCCTCTTAAGGGATTTTAGGAACTATTTGGTTTGTTTAATAGATCGCTGCATCATTTCCTGATTTGCTTTTCACTACAAATGCAAAGCAGCAAAAGATACCACTTTAATTGTAATTTCACCCAGCGGCTTCTCGATATTTCGACGTTGATTGTGCGAATCATAACTACATATGAACAAACTTTTGTCTTATGGTCAATCAGCCGTCAAAAGAATTCCACGCGGCCTGAAAGAATAGCTGCTTACAGTTCAATACGTGACATGACATCGATCTTATAACATACGATATATTTTATCCCTTTTTTTCCAGTCATATGCCAACTTGCAATGGCTGGGCCACAAAAATGCAAATATCTACAGCAAAACACAACAACAAAAGGAGCGGATTTGTTGTTTTTGTCGGCTTCAAGTTTTCAGCTAGATCAGTTCTGCACGTTAGACAGATTTCGCAAGATATACCTCTACTTTGAGAGCCAACCTCTTTAATTCCATTTCGAACTGAGCATAAAAAAAAAAACAACATGGAAAGGAAAAAATGTGCTCCAGATACCCTATGATATTAGGTTGGCGGGAAAAGATTATTAGAACGTACGTGTCTCAAGAGTAGCCACAGCGTATTAAATCTGTCAGGTGACTGGTCGCGACAAAGAAACCACGTAAGAGGCAAATAACAAATTAACCTTTCTACTTGATCTTTTTGGGCAAAGACAACTACCCTATTAACACCACACCGAACCATAACTGGCTCATTAAAACCGATCAAATTTACGTCGAGATGTGTTTAGTACCTTGGTTTTTCCCTTACGCGGGACGCAGGTTTACAAAATTACTTGATTATCGCATCACTCGATATCTAGAAATCACTTGGTCACGTTCTCTGGATGTACATGTCCTTTTGGCGTGAACAACATTCTTGTAAATTCAAAGTATTAGGTCTCAACACGTTTCACTGAGGCCAGTGACACGAAAGGAAAGTGATACTGTGCGGTCACGCTTGAGGCCTGCGCCATTTAATTTTTCAAAGAGTTCCATTTCCCAGCGAACAATATTTCGGAAACAGTCTACTTGTCTCTCAAATGAGAGGTTTTGGCAAAGTGAGTTTGAAAATACAGCGTAAACTTCCGTAGAATGAATGGAATTCTTCAGATGAAATTGTAGGGCTGTCGGTTTTAATAGATTTTCAAACTTGCTTACGAGAAATCTTTACGCATTTTCGAGGGTGTGTTCGGGTATAAAACCTCCACGAAATGTAAAAGCGATACTTATAAAAGCAAGACACCTCATCATGTAAACTTGTCTAGCCATGTTTGGTCACCATTACAATGAAAATCGCACGAACATTTGAACATTGTTTTCAACTGGTATAGGAGTGGTACAGTCGCTAAGCTGCTATGGTGGCTTAGTTAATTTGTTATTTTCAGATTTTCATTAACTTGCCAAAGAGTTGAACAATTATATTTGATCTCCTGGTTTCCAACAGTGGCACACCCAGTTCAGTTCATGATAGCGTGAGGGAGCCTTCGGACTATCTTGTATTCACAGATAGTCTTAATTGCATTAATCCAGTTGCGTTTTAATCCTGTTTGTTTACCACGAAGTAATGCGATTTAAATTTGCCATTCTATTCTATCTGTTACTGATATGCCGTGACAAAGCATGAGCTTCTAATCCCATTCCCAAAGTGATTGATGGGCCGATCAACCGTTTTCAAGTTTTGGCAGTTACGTTCTTAATGCGGAATTCCTGGTTTTTCAAATTAACAGAGAAACTGGCTCATTAATTTCAAGCCATCTAGCATTTTTTCTATGTATTGAAAATTTTTTTGTGTGGTAATATTCGCCTCAAGACTTTGCACACGTAAGCCTCTCGTGCTTCGGAGTTCAAGTACTAGGTACTTTAGACGGGTTTATCATATCTGACAAATTTTGTCAACAGATTTATATATTGGCTACTGCGACCAGGTGGCTCAATTCCACGTAGGCAATATTGGTACAAACTTATGCTTGCTGAGTTTCACTGATAACCAGGACGAAATACCAATATGCGTGGGTCGTGTAGCAACGGCTACACGAAAATAAGCCTCATGAGGTGGAAGCCACTGACTCAAGAAACACTGAACGTTGTTAGAAGAATCAGTCTGAAGCGTACATCGGCCTTTCTTGGTAGACACCTTAACCGCCTTAAAATTTCCTTTTGTTAGTTTCTGTGGCACATTTCGCAAAATGATTAACCCAAGGCTGAGGAGTGAATCGAGAAGAACTCGATACGTTCTCTGTCCACTTCCCAAGAATGCACCCTGTGATTATGTTCAACTGAACACTTCTACACGATTATAAAGGCGTTTCTTGGATGAGCTAATTAATTTAGTAAGCTGGCTAATACAAAGATATCACGGTTACTGCTGTCGCAAAAAAGTAGCCGAAAACCTTTAAAGGGTACGGCATGTTATTGTGAAGGAGTTCCAATTCCCAGTTATATAAAATGATTATTACACGAACGATACGCAATTACAACAAGGACATCACTTTAATGTTAGGTCAAGAGTTTCGTGCAGGGGCGATACTGATTTAAGAATTGATGACACTTCTTGTTAAGACTAGCTTTAGATTAAAATATATCAGACCTTTCTTTCCAGATACATCCTATTTGCCGAAAATGATATCATAGTTTAATATAGATGCAGGTTTTTCGGTTCTTCGCGAATCTTTTGACAGCGAGTAATTTTGTGTGGGTGAACCATCTGAACCAAGATTAAGTTTAATTACTTTCGAGGCCGTTCACGGCCGGGTAAAAGTTGCCAAATGAATGTGCCAGAAAAAATAAATTGACTCATACGAGTATCTAGTAAACAGCCTACTTTGTCATGCACCATCAGTTTAGACTTAATCACGAAAATTCGGCGTTGACTATGTCAAGCCTATAACTGCCTCGGCGAAATGTCTCGACAATTCGTAGCTATACGAATATTAGTGATGTATGCAGTAATCAAAATCAAAATTTTCTGGACCTTGAAACTAATTCTTTCACAATATTTACAACGTCTGTGTTATTGGTAATGCATGTAATGTAGGCGACATCTGAGCTGATTTCCGCCGTTCTGCGATTTCATCCCGACTTTCACAACAAAACCTCTTGAAGTGAAGTTGGTGATTACAGCCGACAAAGATTCACTCCGCGCTGAAATTAAAATTACAGTTTAAGAAATCGGGCTGAAATTTTCAGCCTAGTCAAACGAGTTTTTCTACTGAACTGGAATGAGATTTTAGCCTGGGTTGAAAGACGATCAGGGCATGATATGTGTATATTGTGATTGTGTTTTCACGAAACTCGGAGATATAGCGTGAATTTTGAAATTCATCATGTAATGGCAACAAAATTCCTGTCCCCTTTTCGGGCTGAAATAACAACAGTTCTCGATCATCAAGCATGTCCCTACACAAGGCCACGTTGATTTTAATCACCCTATAAAATGCCATTATTGCCACTACAACTGAATTCCCTTCACGTGCACTGAAATGAGAAACCAAATGAGTTATTATTTTTGGCCCATATTAGTTCAAAGTTTATTAGCAGTCGACCTCTGACGGACAGAATCAACAACTACTGCTTTCTTAAACAACAGACTGAAGCACATTTTCTTTTCCTGTATTCACAAGGTTTCAAAGAGAGGTCACTGATGATGAAACTGACGTGTAATGCCAACTCGCTTTTAACTTTCACTTTGTAGACTTCGTAAGATACTTACAACAGAAAGAATCTCGCAAATTTCAGTTCTGATTTAAAATTACATTGGGTGACCAATATGAGGCGAATGATATCAGTTCTGCAGAAATACTGAGCGGGCTGCCTGTGAGAGCAGGGTGTATCTCCTAAAAAAGATCCGAATGATCAAGAAAATTCTATGAGCTGGACTTTCAGCCTGTTGTCTTTATTGGCTGGAAAGAGAATACTTTTCTTTGCTAGATAAACAATTTACAGAATTCAACGTCGATGATGTAAGTATTACTCAACTGATTTTTCACTGCGTCATACCAACAGAACAAAACAGAATGTACCTATTTCGCGATGACAGATCATCGTCCAATGATCGAGTGACTACATTGCGTCAATCCGAAATTGTTTTTATTTCATTGTTCCTGCGTCAAACACATTCCTAGTTTTGAGTGAAGACCTGAAGCTGATATTGATCGACCATCCGGTCTCTTGGTGTTGAAATAAGGATTAGAACAACTTCTGCAGTTGTTGTCCGTTGAAATTGACGTCAAAGAAGACATAGTTACAATGAGTTTTCCTTTCTGGCGGGATGACAACATTCCTTTACGAAATTTCATTCGAATTCTTTATTCAATAATGCAGTATGACAAACAGAGCAGAAGATACCTATTTATTTATTTATTTATTTTTTTGAAAAACGTTGAAACTCGAGGTTAGACAATCAGGTTGCCCAGGCAACCGGGATGGCAGTGTTGAAAAGCTGGTTTCGGCCAACGGTAAAAGTAACAAAAGCAATATAATGGGCGTGAAGATCTAAAGCGGAGCATGTTGTAATGGGATTAATATAATAACGCCGATGGCCCTTTTTGTTTTCAGTCATACTATTTACTGACATCTGACGACCAACAAATTGGTCCATAATCTGTCGCCAAATAAATACCGAAACTCATCAACTATTTCCTTTACCCTGTGGTTAGTTCCTGTAGACCTTTCGTCCCGAATGTCAAATAACTAGAGATAATTGTGATGAATTCGGCCTGACTCGGGATCGGAATGCGAGAATATGGCGCATTTTTGAACACTAAAGAATAGCGTTTGTTTTTCAAGCTGATTGTAGTTCTTCCTTCGCATCAAGTCTCCTAAGGTTAGCTAACACTGCACTGATGAAGGAATCAAGGAAAACTGAGATGCGCCCGGTAACAGAGGGCAAACACTCTACGAGCAAAACGGTCTCTAGTCCACAAGTTCCGCCCTTTCTTAACCAGATTCTCTGCTTGCGTCGTTGCATGATCTGCGTCCTCACTATAAGCTGAAGAAATTTGAAATCACTGACAGCTTTATTTCTACGGTTAGGCCTACCGTCCACACTAATCCGGACCGAAAACGGAGCTTTTCGAAAACGTTCTTCAAATCGGAAGAACTTGAAAACGCTGGCTATGCGTTATGTTTTAGTTTGGACGGAAAACATTTTGAAAACCGCGGCGAAGCTTTTCGATCACAATGACGCCACGATAATCATGCGATTTTCCTGCACGAAGTTCTCTCAAACTTAAATCCAAAATGACCAGCGATTATTGTGTTTTCAAATTTCTCCGGCATAGTGTGGACGGGGCCAAAGTGAATGCAAGTGTACAAACTGAAAATGGCGAGAAAAGTTTCCGCTGAACGAAGTCTTGCCCGTGTGAAAGGAAAAATAATAACGTTAAACTGAATAGCAATTGCCAGTTTGTTATCTTTAGAGGAATGCGGTGGTCAAAAAGGAACCTAATTTTAGACGCCATACACTAAAATTAAACATTGCATTTAAAAATTGCTCTGCCCAAGCTTACAATGAAAACAAACCACAAAAAAAGTTTAAATTTAGCCTTGCACATTGTTAAGTTGCCAGAGAAATGAGATGCTGGGAACAATTACGAAGATCTTATGATGAACCAAACCTCTCTTCTCTGTCTTTTTGCGTCGACAGAGTTCAGTAGATATGACATTTGAATATTATCTTGAAAAGAAGTTTATACACAAATCTCTGAAACATTTCGAAGATCCATTTTCCTTTCGCAATCGTTTTCATCCCATTAAAAGCCAGCCAAAAGCGCATTCAGCAGATCCAGCACATTTTACAGTGAAGGAATTTCGATGTTTTCCGCTAAGCTAATAAAAATAGACATTAATGAAAATTTCAATTCGTTACTGATTAAACAACAAAACAATGACATATCTTTCTTTAATTTTACACAACAGCAAATTTACATATTGTTATTCATCACTTTAATATCTCTCTTCTCAGTTGCGGTTTTCAAAAGATGTTCACACACAAGAGTTAATAATAGTGGCATTAAAATTCTTTTGGGTAGACATATGCTCCCGGAAAAGACTTCTAATTCTATTTTATGCCACAAACAATCAAAGAAATTATCTTTAAATGTTTATTCAGCTCCTCCTTATATTCTTTGGTGCCAGAGGGATGAAATGAGTTTAAGAGCATTGTAAACAGGAAGCTGGCAATAATGGAAAAAAAAAGAGGCGTGCTTTCGGTTTTGACCAAAGTAGAACGGAATTACACTGGAATTTCGGAAAAACCCAAATTCCTTCATCAAGAATTCGTACAAACTGAAAATCTACTTTCAGCTCATCTCGTAAATTGAATTTTTTTGAAGGTATGTCCTCAAGGATTTCGTTCTCTCATGACGATGAAAACTGACAGCAGTATATAAATGTACGCAAGAGATGCTTCTACGAGTGGAAGTAAATCAAAACCCTTTTCCCTGCAGAATTTTAAGGAAGCGAGGAATTGACGCGGGGAACCCATCTGGCAAAACGCTAATTTTCATGGGACAAAATGTATTAATTTTCTGCTACAGCGAACAAAAATAACTTTCAGTTCATTCATCATTGTCAATCCAGCTGTCCATTAGTCCAGTCCACTTTTATTCCATGACCAGCACTCGACGCCCAAGAGGCTCTAAGACAGGAAACTTATGAGCCTCAAATAGATAAGCAAAGCACACAAGGGAAAAATGGATGGCACGATGGTCAGTTGTTATGAAATTGCCCGCTCTTTAGTCGAAAGAATTGCACTTCCGGGTAAACAATGTTCAACATATCTAATGATGCGACAGTTAATGGTGTCCGCACCAAAATGAGTCCAATGGCTCGAATATCATCCGATTTCCGAAATGTCGTTGGTTTCCACAAATGTTTAACTCTCTTCCTTTTAGGTTAATGCTCCTACTAAAGCCTATTAGACAATCGATGTCCCTTCACCCTGCGCCAGAGGGGCTCATAAGGCCAGAGACAACCGATGTGTCATCGTTTAAATGCTTCAGCAAACATTTCCTTATTGTTTTGCTCTAAGAATGTGCGGGCTGCCGGAACTGAAGGTTTGATCGCAAATGTGTTTCAAAACAGGAAATGTGTGGTAAAGATTTCTTTGTGTAATGGTATTTTGATTTAACCGAGATTAAATAGGCAAAAGAATCCGGTTTTGGATTCTGTAGATTTTTTCTCTCAAAAATACTTGACCCGTACTTGACTAAAGCTACTTTGCATCAGCGTCCATTTTTGACTCTGTATTCAGTGTGTATGACAAGACAACAATTAAGAGTCAGCATTCTACTCTTCAATAAGAAGGAAAGCACAATTCTCAGTTTGAAACTAACTCCTACGCATTGTCCGAGTTAATTTCGTTGAAGTGCGTTGTCTAAATGTTATTCTCACCAATTCAAGCTGGGGAACACACGGGAAGGTGACAGGGGGCGGGTGGAAAATTTCCCGCCTCTTCCCACACTTTAATTTCCGGGTTTTTGCTCCTTACGTAATAGTATTCGGTCACATTTGGTGCTTTTTTTGTGCTTTGCTTTTCAGAAGTCCTGTCTTTTTTCTATGGCAAATACTAAAGAATATTGCAAGATGTTTTTGTAGTGGTCCCGGCTCTTGTCTCCTAGGGAATCCCGCTTTCCACCCCCTCTCCCACCACCAGTAGAGTTCCCAACCCCTTTTCTCCCAGGTTCCCTCCTCCACGTCTTGCCCCACAATGAATTGAGAAACACTGTTGTTCTAATAATAGTTAAAGGTTGAAAATTCAGAGAAAAATGTATCATATAGAGCGGCCTCCAGCTCATTAAATGGAAGTTACGATTTCTTGAGCTTGTGGTTTCATTTATCTTTCACAATCGTGCAAAAAAAAAAACAAAAACAAAAACAAAACAAACAAAAAACAATAAAAATAAAAATAAAATAAAAAGGCCAGAGGTCAGTGCTCAACAACAATCAGAACAACTGAAAGGAAGGCAGGCAATTCGTGCCAAAAATAACAGATAAAACACGCCCTGGACTTCTTTTGTTCTATTTCAAAGGTTTTGTATCGCCTAAAAATAACAGAACGTATATAAACGGTAGTGAAACAGCTCCACTTAAACTTATGAGGACTAGAGGTCTTCGCTCTTTACGGGTAAAGCAGCACCGTCCACAAGGCTTTTGACTGCATCCTTTCTCCTGCCATCAGACCTGAGGCGCCTTAAAGAGATTAGTCGTGAGAAATAACGAACAAATTTTACAAGATGTTAGGCTTCCCTCAGAAAATCTGTCTTATTTTTACAATAGTTCTTTCAACGAATGTCGAATTCATTATGGGAAAGCCAGTGAACAACGCCAAGTTGAACCCCTTGTTGGAGGTAGGTTGAATTTCAGTGAAGGAGTTGTGTTCTCAGTTGCTGCAAGACCATTTACAATCGCGGATGATGTAGTAATCGGCCACTTTGAAAGGCTGTTTTTCAAGAATCAAGCTTAAAGGACGTTTTTTCAACATCAAACAGATCGATTATAAATGCTTAATTCAAAGTATACTTCTTTCAAAAGGGAATATTCCACTCATCAGTTTGTTTATCAATCCAAAACATGGTTGTTGACTTTTCATGCGGAGTTAAATAGAATTATTATACATTGAACTCGCTATCTCTTTTCTGATTGGCCGAAAGCGTACGGTGAATTTTCGAAATCAGCGCCTTTGACGTTATCTAGCTGCAGATTATACAATATCATGCATGTCAAGGTCATGTATGACCGCGGTGCATGGGTAATCATGCCAAGTTCGCGCGCTTTGTGTTGCGTGTCGTCAGTGAGGAAGCAAAAACATGACTCCCATTTTGTTTCTTGTTCAATGTATAATAAAACAATCATTAGATTCAGTTTTTGTGATATCCAGAGTAATCAAGGTCTCGGTAAGGGTTGAGCCTCAGCCTTCGGCTTCGGCTAATAACCCCAACCTTGATTATTCTGGATATCAAATAAACCTCATCCACTAATTGTTTATAACCAAGCTACAGTAAAAATATATTTGGTATGGGAATCTTTTTTCATTCACTCGAAATGATGTTTAAGTAGACATGCACAGGTTGAACACTGATTTGGCACCATTCACAATGAACTTCGTTGACTACCTTAATTATTTGCAAAAAATTTCGGACGTTTTACTTCGGAGTTTAATTTTTTTCTGACAAATTTGGGACAAAAATTCGGACACTTTGCTGAAACACAGCTTAAGTAAGTTTACGCCTACAAAACGCGAATAAGACCGAAACAACAACTGTGAAAATGACAGTTTTACTGCAGCCTCAAGGTTTTACAGATACATTGACGTGAAAATAGCAAAAATTGTGTACGAAAATAGCACAAATTGCATTGTGTCACCAAGAACTCGTTCCATTAAGGAAACTTAGAGCTATAGGGTTACTTAAATGTTTTATACAGTACTGTGAATATTTCGGACGGTTAAAAGGTTCGGACGGTTTTATTTCAGTTCGAACACTTTTTTTGTCCGAAATTTATTTGCAAGCGGTGTAGCTCAGCATCTGACAATATTCCGCAATAACATAATTAATCCTTTTCCTTAATTTTTGCTCTTCACACAGAAATATCTGAGACGTTATGGTTACTTAAAACCGGCTACAAAGGTCTTCCCTCACTGGCGAGCTTCATGGGATCAAGAAATAACTCAGTCTTCGATGGAAGGTGAACAAGAAATCGAACAAGCAATTCGAAAACTACAAAACGTTGCTGGTCTTCCCGTGACAGGAAAAATAACAGATGAAGAGGCTGTTAAGATAATAAACCAAAGGCGATGTGGGATGAAAGATTTTCATACCGGAAAAAGAACTAAAAGATTCGCACTGGAAGGCACGTTTTGGCATTCAAAGGTACGTAATATTACTTAATATCCGATAATTCTTGAACAATTTAATGTTAAGAGTATATCTATTCTAAACACTCATGATGATATGCAAAGTGAAATTACTCTTACATGACCTCCTATTCATGATTAAACAATTGGATTACTTAAGATTGCGCGCCTGGAATGCAATAAATACTAGAAACCCGCCAAACAATTCCACATTCTAGCTCAGTTTTCAGCGCATGAGCTGGCGGACGGCCCACCCACCCACCCGGATTCGCGTGGGTCGCAATTTTGGTACCTCTTCTAAGCCAAGCTACCAGCTTAGCTCAGCCCGCTGAACAATATTTTCCCCACTCCTTAATATCACTGAGCATGAGAGTGAGCGTTGTTGAATAGAATACTAATTAAAATCACCAATCTCCAAGTAATATATTACATTAAATATTTCAAAGAGATCATTTGAAGATTAACTTTCTGTCGATGTATACTTCTGTACTTTCTGATAAACCCTGACAATTTGGCAAGAAAAGAAGATGATGGGTTCATTCAGAACGTTTTACCATGTGCTCTTTGCTTCTAGTCACTCTGAAAAGATTTCGCTTGCAATTTGCCCTAAGCAGACCTTGATCGACCACCATGTACCTTGAATAAGCACGAAATAAGAGGGTGGCTCGCTCGGAATACGTTTAATGAACACAGGTTTTGATACCTGTGTTTCATTAGCCATTTGTTCTGAAATCCTAGATCCTTTGGTCGCCAAAATTGAAGACACACAAGTTTACAACACAGACTTCGTTTTTTTGGGCAGTTTAGCTGACGTATGTGCCGTTGCCTTTCAGTAACCAATAAGAATCTGAGAATTGTGGGGTACTTTGAATCGTTACGTTATCTCACATACCTTTCTGAAAAAAGACTAAAACCTTCAACACTCTGTGTCACTTATTAAGAAAAAATCAGCACAGATAGCCTAGCATTAAGCAAATAAAATGATCGCTGTATCGACGCCATGTTTGTTTATTTGTAACTTGACCTTTCGCGCGCGCTGAACCGCATTAGCAAGAGCGTGCGCGGAAATTGTGTTCGGCCACCTTAACTATAGATACTACTGGTATAACAAGTTATATACATGGCTTCATCTAAACTTGGTACCTCGTCCCACTCAGAGAACGAAAACATGCCTGGATCACTCACATCTTGTCTCATTACATTACAGGACTTGACTTACAAAATTCAAAGCTTTTCATCGGACTTAAGCAGAGAAGATATCGCTAACACGATAGAGAAAGCACTGCATATGTGGTCCAACGTTAGCCAGTTGACCTTCACTCGAGTCACAACACCGGGCGTCAAAGCTGACTTAAACATCAAGTTCGTTTCTGGTTTCCATGGTGACAACCACCCAACAGACGGGCCTGGAAAGCAGTTAGCGCATTCTTTCTACCCGTCAAACAACAGGGGACTCGCTGGTGATATGCATTTTGATGACGATGAAACCTTTTCCATTAATGGCGGGCGTGGTGTGGATTTTCTTTGGCTGGCCGTGCATGAACTGGGGCACAGTCTCGGTCTTGAACATTCATATAATCATCCTAACTCAGTCATGTTCCCGTATTATAAGGGATACAGGCCGAAATTACGGCTGAGCAGTGACGATAGAAATGGCATACAACATCTTTACGGTAAGTTTGCATACACTGTGACGTAATACAAAAGGAGAGCTCTGTATGGTTTGTCAGTGTTTTTGGTTCAAACACAAAGATGTGATACACTTTTGAAAAGCTCTGATGAAAAGAGCTTTGTATGTATTTCTTATATATATCTTTTTATTTATTTATTTATTTATTTATTCATTTATTTACTTTTTGTGCACTTTTGAAAAGTGTATTACCTCTTTGTGTTTGAACCAAAAACACTGACATTCGGTAAACTTACTAACTTTTAGATGCTTTTTTGGCTACCAGGCTCAGTTTTAAATTAATCAATTTTAAATATTCGTACCATGTCCCTTGAATGTTTAGAACATGGCTAATTCTCTCTTCTGTTCCTCTGCCAGGCTCTAAGACCGATCCTACTGCGACAATCCCGACGTCGCCAGCCGTCTTATCTGAGTCCGCACCACACATCTGTTCTTTGCAGAAGATAGATGCCGCAGTAACGACCAAGAATGACAACACGTATGTCTTCAGTGGTGCCTACTTTTGGCAGCTTCAAAGGTCAGGGCTTGTCTCAAACGTTTTGAAGATTAGAGAGAAATGGGTGGGGCTGGAAGATAACATCGATGCAGCGCTAACACGTCGCGAAAACGGAAAGACCTACTTCTTCAAAGGATCAAAGTATGTAAAATAAGTTATGCATTGCTTGAACAGTACGTAAGCGATTTGCGTTGGTCTAATGAGCAAGACTTGGGAAATGATTTCTGTCGAGGGGCACATCATATCCAGGATTTTTCACGGGGAGAGAGGGGTGGGGTGGCTAATACCTTGGGGTTGCAGAATCAATAGGGCGTACCCACAAAATGTTGTAAGTTGAAAATTTGAACCTAATTGAAAACTTTTACACCAGAAACACTAGCAAAAGCACAAAGGAAAACGTACAATGAGGTAGCTTTCCATAAGTACTTGCCCTTTAATTTTGTCATAATATTCAGAATCTTTTTCAATTTTCTGATTTTTTGCTTCTCCAAGAGGGGGTGGCTAGCCAGCCACTCCACCCTTCCCCCGTAAAGCCGCCCCTGCAGTCCTAAGGCTTGAGCTGATTGATACAAGCATTTTTCGAAATACCTCTGATGTACCTAACACTGATGAGCCAAGAAAAGGGCAAACAAGAAAAATATTTTTCGCGTATCAGTAGGAAAGCTGTCACTCAACTGATTTAATTTCGAAGTTAACAAACTGCTTGCTTTGTTGATGTCGCGCAGATAGACACTGTACTGTACTTTCATGTTGTAACGGTTTTGTATCTGCGCATTAATTGCCTTCATTAGTTGTTGAGTGGAATTTTTTGATTTACCAACGGAACATACAAGTTCCCCGTCACTTACTGCGAAACCAAACTGTTTTGCCCTCCTAACCGTCCAAGAAACATGATTTTTTAACAGCTTAATATAATCTTCTGCCTTAGATACTGGATTTTCAATAATACAGCTGCATTGGAAGGTTCACTTGACATCACAAACCTCAGTCTACCAATTGAACTTCAAAGCATGGACGCAGCCTTGGAACTTCCAAGAGAGGACCACGCCTACTTCTTCAAGGGTGATAAATTCTGGCGATACAACTGGTCCACTGCATCAGTTGATCAGGGATATCCACAGACAATAAGTTCATTCTGGAAGGGGCTCCCAAATGACGTCGACGCTACCTTTCAGTGGAAGAGAGGAAGAGTGGTGATTCTAAAAGGCGGTGAATACTACTCTTTAAAACACAAGGGTAAAATGGGAGTAAAGAAAGGTTTCCCAAAAATGTTTGCTAGCAATTGGCTAGGCTGCCCTGTAAAGAATCTCGGAGAACACTGAAGGCGCGGGTCGTAAATAGTGAGCTAGCTTGCGTTTATGCGAGAACTGTACAACGGCCGGCCGTGTTCCAGCTGTCAAGAGACGAACCTAACTTTACAAATTGTGAAGGCTTTTTTCAAGCTTTGGTACAGTGTGCGATATATTTATAACAGCTGTGTATGATACTGTGAGATAAATAAGAATTAAAAAAATACCGTTTTGCGCTGTGAGGAAAATGTCCATCTCATCAACCACTCCCTAAATTCCTGACAGTGCCTCTCACTGTACTTAGGAACTAGTCACTAAGCATTGGGCTAGGAGGGTGGACCGGGGGAGAGAGGGGGTGGGTCATCAGTTTTTGAGCCCTTGGTAGGGGGTGGGTCGTTCAATTTTCTGCTTCCCATGGGGCTGCGTCATCCTTTTTCATAACAGAAATTGCCATAATTGTATTTAATAGTCTTATACTACTGGAACAGTCGACCACACATTTTGTACACATCGAGGCAAAATTGTTACAGTTCAACCCCTGTTAAACCGCTCTCCCCGGGGAAATGGATAGTGGCCGCTGTAATATTTAAATAAAATCGAAGATCAGTTACATGCCTGATACCGAACTGAAAAAATAGTGTTTTGTAGAATATTGTTTCTTACCTATACAAATTTCTTTGTTATTCCATATTATATTGTGCCACAGTTTCTCTGTAGAAAACGGGTCTCTAAAATCTGCCCGCCATTGAAGTAGCTCGGTATAAAATTGAGAAGAGATTGTGAAATCCTTTAGTTATAATTGCAATGAAATAAGAAAGGACCGCCAAAACGTTTTAGAACTTGATGTATGTAATTTTTCCATATGCCGTCATTTTCGCCGAGGATTCTTTTTAGTCAGGCCAGTCGTAAGGATTTAACCATTGTTTCTAAATCAATCATTTTCAGTCCACTCTTTTCATAATCATTTATTGCTGACAAAAGTGTGACTTTTCTACTCGTTTCCATAGAAATTTAAAAATCAATCGGTTCAGTTCTTGGATAACTCCCTTGGGGGTAGTTAATAATGACGATACATGAACAAATTTCTGGACGATCAGAGATTTTATTATTGTTACCTTCCCATAGAGAGTGAGAGACCTCTTGCAGACCAAACATTTACATTGTCTAGTTTTTCTATGAAATTTTTTTCGTGTGAGTAATTTTCGATCGTAAGAGTCATAAACCCCTAGGGCTTTAATTGGTTCATTTGCTCATTGATACCAAAGGGTTTTGTTTTATTTTCTCTTAAAGATCCAATCCACATTCCTTCAGTTTTAGTGAGATTAAATTAAACTGAAAGTTTCTTAAAATCGTCAAGCAGCCTGAAAAGAGTTTGAGCTGAGTTAATGCACGAGAGCCAGTCACCGATATAACGATCTTCTATAAAACCAGTTTGATTGTGATGGATAATGTTCGGCAGGACATTTTTTAATTCTAGTGGCTATTAGCTACAGACTTAATTTTTGCGTCCACGTTTGTAAGGCGAAGATTGCTCACCTGTTGTCCACAAAAGATTGGTCTTTTCCTCTCTTTTCAATACGTGCAATGACTGCTTGTTTTTACGAGCATGACATTTCGCCGTTTTCGAAGCATTCGTTTGTACATCGAATAATAGTTCACTAATCATGAATGGCCAGAATTATTTGTAGAATTCGACGGGAATTCCATTGTTCCCAGGGTTTTTGGTATTTTGAGAACTTTCTAAAAGCAAAGCACATTCTTCTAAAGTGATTTTACCTTCACATGAAGCTACATGACATCTTTTTTTTCTTCCGAAAGTTTTTGGAATTAACAAGATCTTTTAAAAAAAGATTAGATCGCTTCATTGTTTCTACTCGTGTATAACTCCTGATAAAAGCGTCGCGTTGTTCGAACAAGATATTAATATTTAAGATGATTTCCGCAGAACATTCGAGCAATAACGGCAAAAATTAAGTTACCAAGAAAACCTCATAACATTTGACACTTAAATAAAGTTTTTATTATTACATTATTATTATCATTATCATTATTATTGTTATTATTATTATTATTATTATTATTATTACGGTAATATCTGGAACACAGTAAAGAAGAACTTATCGAGACTAAAGCTCTCAAGATGACCCCGCGAGGGAAAATTGAACTTGAAGTTATCCATATTTCAACTAAAACAGACGTTTCGCGTTAGTTAAAAAACTCGAGAACACATTCTTACGAGGTTTGGCTTTAACTTTGTTGAGAATGCTCGAGAAATTAATCACGGGGTCACTTAGAGAAATTAACTAAACTGAGTTGTTTCAAATAGTATTCCAAAAGTTACCTTGCTATGAGTAGATTTTTAGTAAATAATTTTTTCACTTGTTGCTCGAACTTTGAGCGGAATCCGTCTTAATCTTCTCATATGCTTTCAGTACGTTTACTGAAACTGAACAATGAAACCCAGACAATGAAAACCAATCAGATGGCAGAACTGAAACAAGAGATTCCAACATTTTCAAATCCAGCCGTGCCGACTGGTCTGCTATAAACGCAGGCAGACCACGCTATGTGTTCGTGGTTAATAGTTGTTTATATGAAACGAACAGAATCCATGAGGGTTATGAATAAAGCTCTGAAAATTGCATATCTAAATTACATCTCGGTCTGAATATCCCAATAAAGTTAAATGAAACGTTAATCGACTCGTGTGGTGTTTTTTCGCCTTCCTGGACCGTCTGAAGGGTCTTTTTACGAAATTTCTTTTGGCCGCAGACCGGTAAGACAAAAGAGGGAGACAAGGCTTGCAACTTGGCGGCCGCCAACCGGACCTCCTTCACTTCAAACTGGAATTAATGCCAAAATACTGAAAATCTCACCTGGATGGCGACGGTTGTTGATTGATGAGATTTTTCTCTATCTCTTCGCCGAATTTGAGCTTCATTCCTCGAACATTTTCCGAGAAAATCGATGCTGAAATCAGGAATACAGCTTTCTCAATATGACTCAGCGACCACAGGAATTCAAGGTGTGCAGGCAGTCTGCATGCCGGACACGTTAACCCCAAAAACTCTTATTAGGAAAAGTAGGGACTGTATACCCCAGACCAAATGCAGTGGCACCTCCTTTGGGGTTTTAAGGTTGATATCTAAACAACAGAACGAAAGATAAATAAGATAACGTTATTTACACAATAAAAATAAACTTTATGCGAAATTGCTAGTGGCAAGGCTGCCGTAGAATGTCACAAGTTTCTCAACCGTTTCGTTTTACAAACGTACTTATCAGGTACCTTTGCGTACTACGCTAGCACCTAGTTCTCTGTAGCATAAGCATAAAAGAAGCTTCTGCGCTAGTGAGGACGGCCGCGACATAAGCGTAAGCATAAACTTAAGAATATCAAAACCTTGCGTTCTTCTTATGCTTATTCTTATGCTTATGCTTAAGTTTACGCTGATGTCGCTATGATGTCCAGTGAGGACATGTTGGCATAAACATAAACATAAGCATAAGCGTAAGACTATCAGCCAATCAGCGAGCACTTTATGCTTATGTCAACGATGTCCTCACTGAACATAAGCATAAGCATAAGCATTAAATTAAGAAGAAAGATTATGCTTATGCATGTGTCGCGGCTGTCCTCACTAGCGCATAAGCTTCTTATAATTATGTTTATGCTTATGCTTGGGTCGCAAGTGAGGACCGGCCTTCCGTGTCGGCAAAATATTGATTCATATTAATACCGATTATCACAAATACCATTTTGCTTTAACGTATTCCTGTTGAAGCATTTTTTCTCTTTCATTACCCCCCGTGCTCTTCTTTTCGAATACCGAATACAGGTGAGTTGGTTGCTAAGGAGCCACGTGCGTGAGAGATGAGTTGAGTAGTATAGCGTGAGCGGTATAGTTGTGCGTGTAAAACCCGCGGATAAAGTTGTCCAAAAAGAACCAGCAGAGTTTGAACTTCGTCAATCACCGACAAGGATGTTAAGCTTCCCTCAGAAAATCTGTCTCATTTTTGCAACTATTCTTTCAACGGATGTCGAAATCATCATGGGAAAGTCCGTGAACAACGCCAGGTTGAAGGTAGGCTGTATTTCAGCGAAGGAGTTGTGTTCTCAGTTACTGCAAAGACTGTGAGCCATTTACAATCATGATCATGTGTTAGTAAATGGACATTTAGTTTGAAAGGCTGTTTTTCAAGAATCAAGCTTACGGTTATTTTAAAACATCAAACAGATCGATTATAAATGCAATATTCAAATAATAATTCTTTTCCACAGGGAATTTCATTAATTTGCTTGTTCATCAATCCCATGCAGTATGATTCTTGACTTTTCATGCAGAGCTTAATAGAATAATCAAGCGTGCAGTAAAAAATAATCCGTATGGGAATCATTTTTCATTCACTCGAAATGATGTTTAAGTTAGACAGTTTGTGCAATTTGTCACCGTTCACATTGAATTTCTTCGACCAGTTCAGAATCTGACTTTATTATCCAACTGCAGTGAATACCGTCCAAATAACAGGACATATATACAGCGATATTGTACAGTTATTTGTAGAAAACCTGTTTGCCGGACAGGTCGGCGCGCACACGCAACACTGTCACACTGTCCCTCTTTCACTGATAAATTTATAGACTACAGCAGTCGGATAATAAATCTCTTATTAGATGTTTTTGTATGTAGTATCGCTTTATATTTTTACTCGGTGTTTGTATTTTGACTCGCCCTACGGGCTCGGCAAAATACGGCACAACTCGTAAAAATATTCAGTGACTGCTACACACCAAAACATCTGATAAGATATATATATTCCGCAATAAGATTCATCCTTTTCGTTTGTCAAGACAACTTTTGCTCTTCACACAGAAATATCTGAGACGTTATGGCTACTTAAAACCGGCTACGAAGGTCCTCCCTCATTGGCGAGCCTCATGGGATCAAGAGCTAACTCAGTCTTCGATGGAAGGTGACAGAGAAATCGAGGAAGTAATTCGAAAACCACAACGCGTTATTGGTCTTCCCGTAACAAGAAAAATAACAGATGAAGACTCTGTTAAGATAATAAACCGAAGGCGATGTGGGATGAAAGATTTTCACACCGGGAAAATAACTAAAAGATACAGACTGCAAGGCTCGTTTTGGCATTCAAAGGTACGTAATGTTACTTAAGATATAATTCTTGAATAATCGGTATATCTAAAATTGTCTCCAAGTAATAAATTACTTTAAATATTTGAAGAAAATATTTTAGGATTTATTTCTGCCGATGTATATTATCTGATACACCCTGACAATCAGTTGCAAGATAAAACTTCAAAAAGAAAATTATGGGTTATTTCTTATAAACTAAATGCGATTTTGAGACGGCAACACCGCATTATATATTTTATCGGCCTAACGTCAGTATAATGCGTGACAGTACTTTTGATTAAAATATACCGCATTCCAGTACGTGCGAAGAATTGCCATGGATACTGGAATCTACTAGCATAAAATGAAGTTTTCTGTTTGCCGGCGAGTTACTTGAATATTTCAACTTTTAAGCCGTAAATTCCATTTACAATCTAAAAGTATTCATTTAGATTTTGCTTGTGAAGCTTTCCAAAGTATAGAGTAAAGAAAAAGCTGAAGAATTTAGACAAATCATAAAGAATTGGTCCATGCTTAGCGTGCGTATATCGACTTTTGTTAAATGGATGCACGCGGGAAGTTTGGAGAGCACGAGAGAAGCGTAAAGCCCCGGCCAAACGATTGCAACATATCAACACAACATATCCCAGCATTGTTGGCCCAACATTTGCAAGCTCTGATCAAACGCGTACGATCGCAACATTTCAGCACAATATATCGCAACATTGTTGGGCGCGACATGTTGCGTGCGTTTAGCCACCCTGTTGCGACGTGTTGCGACATTTTGGGTATTGAAAATCGAACTAGTGCGCATGCTCGGGCGCAACATTGTCGCGCGAACCCGGCTAAACGAGTACAACATCATGCAACATCCACAAATGAAAATGTATGTTGCGTAGCATACGAAACGTCAAGTTATTAAAATGCGTAAGTTTAATATGTTTATCACCACTATTTGTGTTTTATTCCTCGTTAAACTACGATGGCCCAAGAACAAAAGCCTTTATGTTGCATGAAAAATTTGACCATTTTCAAATTTGAGCCAACAACACCCAACATGTCGCAACACGTCGCAACAGGGTGGCCAAACGCGCGCAACATGGCCGGACCCCAACTATGCTAGGTATCCTGCCTGCAGCAGGAACTTAACCCCTAGCTGAAGAATTTGGTTGATAAATATAGCTGAACCTCCAGCTGTAATCAATTAAAAAGAAGCAATGTCAGCTTCTTTTAGGCTTTGTTTATTTCTACTTGAATATGAGTGTTGTGATGACAACATCTATAATAGTGCAAAAGATCTGCCAGAGTGCCTAAACAACGTTCCTGAAGTTCTGAACATTCAATTTTTCCTGAGGGAGCATGACCCGGACTTCCCTACTTTGAACCCTGTCAATATGTTTAAACCTTCACTAAGGACCATGCAACACGCTTTCATCAAACAGTCAAGACAATGCCAGCTCTGATTTATGCACTCTTTTCAGCCTGCAACAATTTTACTTTTTAATGTTCTCATTGGGGGGGGGGGGGTCACCCCAAAGTTTAGGGGGTCCCAGGGGGGGGGGGGGGCCAAAAAAAACTCGGAAGCGAGGGGCTCATAAAAAAACTGCGGGGAGTT
>Ga0126338_10000043_pt1 | contig 37472 bp, 23 predicted proteins | sample OrbCmetagenome_2_FD_92529 | JGI IMG/M metagenome (GOLD analysis project Ga0126338, IMG submission 92529) | Coral microbial communities from Petempiche,Puerto Morelos, Mexico - Orbicella C C metagenome | ecosystem: Host-associated > Invertebrates > Cnidaria > Coral | place: Petempiche,Puerto... | reverse complement strand
AGGTGTGTTTGAAACTTAGGGATAATGGTCTGTTAGCGAAGCCCACCCATGATCATATCATCCGTTTTACACCACCCCTGGTTATCACAGAGGAACAGCTCCATGAAGCTCTTGGAATAATCAAAGACACTGTTGACTCCTTTGCTTGAGCCTGGTACCACTTGTGTTGCGTAGCGAAAATGATTTTCAATCACAATAACTTTAGAGGTTTTTTTTTTTAAAAGATAATATTTGTTTTTACAAAATGAGAGTAAAACACCCTTTGAGAGAGCGTGTGCTAAGAATGTTCAGTTCTTCTAAATTCTATCATAGCCACAAAACTAGCAACGGACTTGTTGACCTAATGATGGCTTGAGCGCGCGGAGAAAATTTACATTTTGAGGAGCAAACTAAACAGGTTATTTTCCTTTCTTTCCCTAATGTTTTCTGAAAAAAATAAAAAAAAAATAATGTTACAATAACTGCAGAAATTCTAGCGCGGTCAATGGCTAATTAGCAATTATTCCACGAGCGCGCATTAAATATGAGATGGTAGATAGTCAATGACACACGTGGGTGGAATAATTGTTTTATCAAAAAACGCCCCCCAAATACAGCAAACTAAGCTAAAATAAAAATTAAAATGCTCCACGAAACCAGACGTACTCTTACCACATTTGCAGAGCATGGCTCATAACCCCTAATGGCTAAGCGAATAAAAACTCTCGAATTGCATTGTCCAAAGATACAGTTTTTTTTTTTCATTATCAATAAGCGGACAGGCAAATGAATTTATAATTTATGTGATGTGTCAAGTAGCGAGGCGACATTTGACAATTTATTATTGTAAAAACAAATTGACGTCATTTTTCATGCGTCTGTCGTGTTATCGACAATGAATTATTTCGTCATAACATTGTCAAAGTAGTCTGTGGATCCAGGAGACGATCGCCTCCTGGATCCACAGCTACTTTGACAATGCTATGACAAAATTCATGATCACTAACAGGATAGACGCATGAAAAACTGTCGTCAATTTGTTAATGTTTCTTTAGCTCTTCCTCAGCTGATCCTTTCTGTAGAGTTGTAGAATTCGTAACACTTGTGAAACACTGGAAAAAAGGTGGAAACACTTAAAAACACAAAAAAAATGTGTTCTAGTTCTTAAAAATGGCTATCCACGAGGGAGAAACGGAAAAAGAGCATGATGTAGGAACAGCGTTGCCTTCTTGTGTTATATTTCCTTTGCGTTACGGTGGTTTGCGTGATTTGTGAGAAACGTGCACCTGTTATCTTGGAGACTGGGTCGAGACTAATCGCCATGAATGATCAAGGACAGGAATTGTGGGTAATCTCGATTTGCAAAATGGCGCCGTCCTTCGAAGACGGAACACTTGTGCCAATAATTACGTTTTGACAACAATGTGAATGGGTTACGGCAGCGTTTTGCTGCCAAAGAGTTTTAACAGTTATGACCGTTGAACACCCCTCATCCGCCAAAAAGGTGAGTTTTGCAGACAGTAAATCGCTCGCTGTTTACGTAAAGCTAATTTGTATTATATTCGAAGTTTTAATTTTTTGAACGTTATGCAGATTTTCATTCAGTGTTTTACTATGTCGTTCAATATGACATGTGGTACTTGAGTCATCACGCTTACGGAGGAAACGACTGTGATCAAATCTTCTCTAAGAGATTTAACTATCGGATACATAGTTAAGCGTAAATTTGTTTTTGAAATAACAGTAAACTACCATGCTCTTCGTAAAAACGTGAAACTACGATAATCCATTTGTACTTTATTTTATTTTACGCAGCTGCACGTTGTACCAAATAAAATTCTCTTTTGATAGAAATTATTCTTAGAAGTGAATATATGAAAGATCGTATATTTGAACTGCGGAGAAAGATGTGAAGACATGATTGATCATTGCAGTTATTTTCACAACTTAAGCAGTGGTGAAATTAAACCCTAAATTTTTTTCAGGCCATTTTTAGACGCTAGGGTCAGCCTCAAATACATTCTCAGAAAAAAGTGCGAGAACTAGCTTAGTCCTTTTACTTAATGTTCATGGGTGTTATAAGAAACACTGCTGACATAATTCTGTTGAAGTCTTTCAAAGTGTATTTTTCTGTTATTATTTACTTGATTTTGATACCTTAGAACATAAATATTTCCTAACGGTTGTGTAATATATATTGGAGCAAGGTACAATGCAGACATCTAGTTTATATGGAGTGTTTTTTTTTTTTTTCACCTCAGGTTATAGTCAATGACGAGAAGGTGTCTCAACTCAAAGAGGCTACTGGTGCAACTTACGAACAAGCCAACCAAGCCTACATTGTGCGTGAATAGTTGTTAGATTTCCTGTATAATCAAGGATTTTTCTCTGGAAGGGGACACACTGATTTAATAACCACAGTCAAACCCCTTGTAAGTGACCACCCAAAATGTCAAGCCTAGGTAGTTGCTTATGGGAGGTGGTTGCTTACAAGAGGTTCCAAATATAGTAATTTGACTTGGAAACTTTTCAAATTTTGGAAAACTGGTCACTGGGGAGAGGTGGTCACTTCCTAGAGGTGGTTGTAACTGGAGGTTCAACTGTAGAGTGTTAGGCTGAATTGAGCCAAGTGGGTTCGTGTCCTGCTTGTGTTCTGCTCTGCTGTGGGTTCGTGTCCTGCTCTGGGTTCATGTCCTGCTCTGAATTGAGCCAAGTGGGTTCATGTCCTGCTTGTAGCTAGGGCCACTGTATTGATGCTTTTTAAAGCATTTTAATTAAAATTGCTGTAAACTACTAGTACCTATAAATAGAAGGAAACAAAATACAAGTACAGTTGAACCCCGCTTTTTTAAACTCTCTGGGAAAATAGTAAGAAATGGCAGAACTTCGAAATAGCCGACAGTAAATGAATGAAGGGCAAATCAAACAGAAATGATATTGAGTTCGAAGTAACAATTAGCAAGGCTGAATTAGTGTAGTCCAGCTGTAGCTGAAATTGAAAATTAGCCAAGATCAAAAGATTTATTACTGCACATAGGCATAATCTGCCTTTAGTTTTGTAAAACCTACAGTAGTAAATAGCTCATGGATGCTGATGTAACTGTAATACTGGGCTAACAATGTATACTCTAATTTTGTTTGTCAGTAACTTTTAAATGCTGTTGTTTTCAATGTATACAGGCTAGTAATCATGACATAGGACGTGCTGTTTCCATTTTAACTGACCAACAGGATCATAGTGCTTCATATAAGGTGTGTATCTATAAATATGTACCCTTTTAATTAATTAATAATAATAATATGTACAGTATATTAATTTTACTCATCCAAAAAACCGGTACTAGGTATAGTGGCTCAATCAGCAGAAGGCAAAAATCATCATCTGCTTCTGCAGACAATCTTGTCGAGTTACTCTGCCTAGGTATTCACTTGACTCTTCAGAAAAGCTGACCAAATCAGCTGCCCACTCCAACAATTGAGCTGTCTACTTCGAAACTTTGCTACAATGCTGTTAATTCTGGGATAACCTATCAAACTGTCAACTGGTCATGACCTGCAATGAACTGATATCCCATTCAGTGTGGGTTGTATTTAATAAGTTCACAACAGTTCATAGAGCGTATACAGAAAAGGCCTTTTTAACATTTTAAAGTCTCCCAATAATAAGTATTAAAATAATTATTAAGACTCGTATTTTAAAAAAAAATCATTTTGCGCTCATTTGGTGCACAGGATACATATACAACTGTAAATTTTGATTAAATATTAAAATATTGGTATACAGACTTTGAATTTGTTTGAAATATATGTACACATATTTCAAACAAATGGTGTGTTTCTGAAGAAAATTTTTGTGCAGTTCCAGAATTTATCCATGCCCAGGGTTGTAGCCAAGAAAATAGTCTCCTGGCTAAGATTTTCAATGAGCTGGTCACCATTTTTCCCAAGAGACCAGGAACAAATTTTTCGTCCCCAATCTTTTGCAACACCTTGAATACAGGGCTACCAAGCTTCATGTTTACAAGATGGTGGACACAGTACATGGAAAGATAACATGCTAAACAAGTGCTCAAAACAAGATTTTATTTCAATTACTTTACTTGTCACAGTACCACGGATACTCAAGGTAGTCAGGAATTTATTCCAAACTTTTCATTTAGACAGGGTGATATGGATCAGATATCAAGTGATTGTACGTGCATAACCTAAAGACAGTTCATTGCCCTTTACCAAATGATCACATGACAAAATCCAGTTGGCAAACATGTCTTTCTCAGCTGGCAAATTCCACTGACGGCAGGCACTTAGCGACAACCCTGCATGTTGCTGGAAAGTCACTGGAAATTCTGAAGTATAGGAGGTGACAGGTCTCAAAAGCCCAAATTTCCAGAGAAAAGTATAAAGCTATTCTGGAATTTCCAGTGGGTTGAGTGGGGGGAAGGGGAAGGGGGTTATGCTAAAATCTACAGTGGGAGGGGTATGGATATTTTCTTTAATTAAAAAAAAAAAATCTTTAATGAAAATTCCAAATTACATGACATTGAACAATTCAATCCAATGAATTTGAGGACAGCTTAAAACAGAAAACAAGATTCCTTAATATAAGCCACCTTAGTGTATAATTGTATGATTGTATACCTTGTTAAACATCCTATATTTAAAGACAGACTGTACTGTGCATGTAATTCTTAACATCTGTGTCTTTTGTCTTTCACAGGGTGTTGCAAACCAAACAGGTATGTTTTTTGTATAGCTTCAACGAAAACTTACAGGGCTTCACACAAGTCCCACAAACATCTGCAGTTTGTCAGTTCAGATTTCTATAGTAAACTAAAGAATACTCGTCTGAACAGCACAAAAAAGAAATTTATTTGATGTTATATTTCATTTTTCCTTTTGTACAGGAACACAAACCTTTATTGGACCACAAAAACCAGAAAGTAAGAATTTAATGTTTATATTCTCAGCTGTAGTTAGGCTAGCCTACATGTAGCTTAACCTTACCTTGTGTAGATCAAGCACAATGGCCTAATGGTTAGTGCATTGAGCAGTCTCTGTTCGAATTCTGGCCAGGGTCAATACATTGTGTTCTTGGGCAAGATGCTTAACCTCTCTCAGTGTTTCTTTCCACTCAGGTGTATGCATGGGTGACAGGGAATTTAATGCTGCCTGGTGTAACCCTGCAGTGGACTAGAATCCAATCAAGCGGGAAGTAAAAATACTCCTAGTCACTTTATATATGCTACAGAAGCTAGGAGATCCGGCTATATGGGCCACTGTCCTGACTAAGACCTAAATACGGCAAAAACCCAGTAAGAACCTGTTAGGCTAAAACTTCCTAGTGAAGCACCCATCACATAAGAACCACTGTAGGCTAAAATCTCAATACAGGTTCTTATTTTAAAATAGTTTTTTTTTCAAATATAATAAAGTACATTGCATGTGATACAAAAAATGTAGCAAAAACTAGCCAGAACACTGGCAGGCTTTTAAGACCTCAATACTGTACTGTGAATGATTCAACATAAAGGCCACACCAATGCGTGCGAGTTTTTGTTTTTGTTTTTGTTTTTAACCAAAATAATGAACCTGATTAAGAACCTAGGTAGCCTAATTTTATAGTAAACACCATTTATATAAGAACCTATGGAGGCTAACTTGAAAAAACCTAGGTTCTTATATGCAGGTTTTTACTGTAGATGCCAATGTTGTCTAACTGTTCATTTTTAAGTCCATTTATAGAAAGACAATACAATCTTAGTAATCTATGTATTTATTAAATTTTGATTTAACCTGTTCTTTGTGTTTCATTTTCAAACTTGTAGCAGATGTAATTGACCTGACAAAGGAAAATGAAGACCTAGACTTGGCCATTGCACTCAGTTTGAGAGAGGCACAGGTGCACAGTTTTCACGCTTCAGTTCAGTTTTAATATTAATCATATACATGTATAATAGCAAAATTCTTGATCCTAATAATTTGGTTATCTCTGCATGCCTATATGTTGTTATGTAAATTGCTGCACAATCTCATGGGCATCAAACTGCACGCATCCAATTTCAATCACTTTTTTAGTTGGATACCTGTAAGTATAATCAATTAAATATTTTCACTTGCACACAATTGGTCTAAACGCATCACAGGACTGACTATTCCCCAGCCAAAACTGAGGAATATCTGAGTTTCAAAACAAGTGTGTTGCAAAAAATATTTGAAGGATAGTAAACAGAATAGCCTGCATTTGGTGCGAAAATATGTTCGGATATTTGTCCTTGGACAGTATCTGTTCCCCAAAGCTGACAGTTTTCCTCCAGCCACACTCTCAGAACAGATAGTGTCCGCAGACAAATACCCTAAATTTACGTTACTAAGGGTTTTGTTCTGGCACATCTCTGTGAAACGTTTGTTCAATTCAGAAGGGCTTATTGACAGTTGTAGTATTATTAATGTTAAAAGGAATTCATTTGGTTTTCAAAAACAATGATATTAGAGATTAATAAATTGTGAGCAGAACCTACTCAGGAGAGGTGAACAATCAAGTATCCAAGAGCCAAGAAATGCACAATAAATTTTTAAGGGTTAATGCTGTAGTTTCCAGCAACTTTTATTTTATTCTTCAGTCGTTTTATTTTGGCTGCACGTTCTAGTTTATAGCACTAATAAAGTTTTTAAAGCTACATGTAAATTCAGCAAAACTGAAGATTTTAACAATATTTGATTACATTACAGGGAATTACTGTAGAAGAACAGGATATTAGCAGGTATTAATTTAATGTACTAAACCATTCAGTTTCCTGGTAAGTCTCTTCAGCACTTGAAAAAAATTGAAGAATTCCAGCTTGCCTTCGGACAAGCAGCTCTCAAATTTTGCTTGCCCTGGGCGAGGCTTAGTTGACTCCTCTTTACTTAGTCAGCAGACAACTTGCATGGGCCCTTCCCCATTGGCAAGTGGAAATGAAACTTACTTGCCTGCCAGGAAAATCTGCTTGTCCCGTCAGACAACCAGACAACACTTTTTTCATGCCCTGCTCGTGAATCTCTAGTTTGGCTTTTCCATGATGTGATACAGCTTTGCACAGCGTGACCTATTATCTCTAGGGGGCAATTAAATGATCAAAAATTTCATACCACCCTGGAATTTCATCCTATTTAGGTACAACATGCCTAATGTTTTTTTGTTTTGTTTTGTTTTTTTTCGTTTGTCTGTTTCAGGGTTTTAGAGGCAAGTTTAGCTGAGAACAAATCTGGACTGAAAAGAAAGAGAGGCGATCCTTGGGTGAGATTTGTCGATCCTGTGAACCCTTATGAACGGCAACGGCAAGATGGGTGTCCTGTGGGCTTGAAGAATGTTGGAAACACTTGTTGGTTTAGTGCTGTGATACAGGTAAGGTGTATATTCTATGTGACTCATTCCTGAATTTCAGATATGCAGCTACCATGAAGGCCGCGTATAGCAAGCGAACAAACTTGGCAGCTCTATGGTCCCTTAGTTATGGATTCTGCTACTCCTCTTTCCTGATGGCCAAGTGTATTTTTGGGGGAAAATACTGTAGTTGAGAATATTTGGAATAGAGATGCTATATGAAATTAAATTTTTGTTTTGATGATTAATTGTACTAGCAAGTGTTTTTTTGTCGGTGGGGGGGGGAGAAGGGGAATGCTAACTAGTTTAACTGACTGCCAGGTTTAATTGTACTGATTATGTGGAGGACAGCTAACTAAAGATGCTGATCAGTATTTGGAAGTAATATATCAAACATGGAAGATTCTGTTTGGCCATATTTCCAAACAGAGACATCAAGAAGAACATTGAAAATACAATGAACTGCATAGCATTTTCAACAAATTTCTAGGTGTTTGGAATTGCCATCAAATACGTTTCTTAGTATTTGATTATCTTCTCAATTGAAGTAAAACTGAAGAGAAAACAGGGGGAATAAAATCATAAAAATCTATGCTAATTAAGACCAGATATCGAAACACGGTCACGGTCATAATTTATTTCTTTGTTTAAACTCAAGATCAATGATTAAACACTTTGAGAAGTTAAGTTTTAAATTGCACCCTCAATCACTACTTCAGTTAAAATAATTTCATGGCTGGATTAGTAAACAGGGCTGCTAAAGAAATCCATTCAAGGGTCAGATTATCAGGTTTGACTGGTTTTTACTGTAGTTATCAAACCTGTTCGATGCTTGTATGATACAGTTGAATATAATCTTCACTTGAGTAAGATGATGTTTTAGGTGATTAATCAAATCACATAACTCTTGACTAAGACACTGGCATAGGTGGTTAGGTTGAGCAGCTGTCAAATTATCTCATCTTGAGTGTGTGAAGACACATTTTACATTTTCCTCAGTGAAGGATTATTTATCTATCAGGTGGTACTTGTCAAATACTAGATATCTTGCATCAAATAGTTAAGATAATTATGTCATTTCATATGATGTTGTGTTGTCTGTTACTATCAACAGTCTTTGTTTCATCTTCCTGTTTTTCGACGTCTGGTTCTGTACTATACTCCACCATTAGATCCTCAAGAGAAACAAGAGGTGAGCACTTACATTCCACACCCTGATATCATCAAAGAAAGAAATAAAGTGCTTGGAGAGAATTAAATGATTTACATTATGTTACGTTATGTTACGTTACAAACTGCCACTTGTATAGTCACACTTGACAAGTTCATTTATGGGATTTCTACTGGAAAATTAAGCGTGAGTTCTCAAGACAGCATATATAACAGAAGTGCCATTAACATGAAATTTGTTTTCTCATGGATTTGTTTTGTAGGATGGTTATCGTGTTTCCTTCATGACTGAACTACGAATCCTATTTGCATTAATGCTTGGTAGTAAAAGAAAATATGTGGACCCAACCAAAGCTGTGCAGGTTTGGTAGAAAACACGTACTGCATACTTTGTAAATTAAAGTTAAAATAAAAAAATTTCAGTTTCTTCACGGGGTCAACCATAATTATTGTCACTTGAAAAAGACAATTGAAGTGCTTATTAACTGATTTGTTTTCAGATCTTAAAGGAAGCTCTGAAATATAATGGCAGTGAAAGCAATCCTGGTAATCAGCAGGTGTGTGTAAATAATTTACAATTTAAATTATTTTTTACTCTGGTTTGTGCACTTGAACAAGGTGGAGGACATGTTAGATTTATGCTCCAGAAGATAAACTGTGCAATCATATTAAACATCTTCCTGTTGTCTTCCTGGGCAAGATGCTTAGCTCTCATAGTCACAAAGCCTTTCTCTACCTTTGAGGCTGTATTTAAATGGAAATCTCTAGAAACGAGAAGCTAAGGACAAAGTGAAGATGAAGACAAAGAGTGATTAAGCACACAGGAAGTAATAGCCTACCAATTTGCAGAGTACAACTGCAGTGTAGCCAAGATGAAAGGCTCTCTTGCTTCGAAGACTGCAGTCAGTGCAGAAATCTCAACATTTCTGTAAATTTTTCAGTAGACTGACAGAGAATGTTTAATTACATTTTTGATTAGGGGAGTGTTAAGGTTGAATAGCAGTTAAATAAAAAGCTTTTAAAAACTGCCAAAACAGAATCTAAATGAGATCTGTAATGCTTATGCAGTTGCTAGATAGAACAGCTGGAGCATATGAATTTTTGTTGAATTTCCCATAATTTGTAATAATTTGCTGACTTGTTAGACAGGGACTTCATTAAGGTCCAGGCACTGAGCAAAGTGACCTGCTGTGAGAATGACTCTGCCTGCCTGATTTGACAATCTAGGGAAAGTTTTTGTGATAAAGAAGTTCAGTTCAAAAAGTGTTGTCTGTCTGTGAAAACCAGTTCCCTCCTACTGAAAACATTAATGAAACTCCTGTTTAGAATTGTGGCAATTGTTGGATCTGAAAGGCTTACTGTAACTAATTGTAGAGTTCCATTCAGGTGGAAGTAACAGTGTGCCTGGTTGCTATATACTTGTGTTACTCAATCTTTAATAGGTTGCAACTTGCAGGACTTCTCTTCTGCAATGTTACTGAAATGCTTGTTTGTTTTCATAGGATGTTAGTGAGTTTACTCACAAGCTGCTGGAGTGGTTGGAAGACTCATTTAAAGTAGACCACAACAATAGTGCAAAGAACATGCCAAAAAGAAGGTCAGTAAGACAAGCAACATCAGCAACAGCGGTAATAAAGTAGCATGCTATGCTGACTATTAACTGTGAGAGGAAAGTTTCCTCTCACAGTTCCTTTCTCTGGCCACGTTTATAACTGGGTACCGGTCAATTTAATGCAGGGGGTGACCGCGTGATGGACTAGCATCCCATCTTACAAGTGACTAATAGTGACTAATAACTTATTAGTCACTATTAGTCACTCCTAAGATGGGACGCTAGTTTATCGCGGCAAGATGGCTGGAATTATTGACTATTTTCCTTTCTTCCAAAAACAACAAAAACAAAATTTGAAATTGCTGCAGTAGTAATTAATGAGATGGTTGCAAGGCAGGGTTCTCTTATACTTAGTACCACATGGTTCCACTTTGTGCATATAATATGCGGGCAATGGTTAGTTAAACCAATTTTATCTAACAATCAAGGTGATACAGACACTAACATCTGCTAGCTAAGGTTGCAATACTGAAAACTAATCAAAAAAGCTGTTTTTAGTATACTAATTAAAATGAGATGTTGCCAGAATGGTAACTTAAATATGATTTTATCTTGTTGTCCAGTCTTTTGCTAAATACAACTGTTTAAATTTCATTCCATGGATAGCATAACATTTCTTTTGGGATTCCAATATTCTTTTTTTGCATTTGCAGTGGTAATGATCTCAATCCAGTTGTTGAACTGTTTTTTGGACAATCAAATGTGGAAGGTGTTTATGAAGGTAAGTTTTCCAATGCAAGGGTCTTTGTTGTAGACAGACAAAGCACTGCTTCACTGTGTCTCTAAAGGGTTACTATCACAGTGATATTTTTTTTAGTGAGAGGCGTGGTGGCCTCATGGTTAGTGCACTGGTCACCAGATTGGGCGGTCCAGGTTCAAGCCCTGGCTAGAGACACTGTGTTGTGTTCTCGGGCAAGACACTTTACTCTCACAGTGCCTCTCTCCACCCAGGTGTACAAATGGGTACCGGCGCATTTAATGCAGGGGGTAACCCTGCGATGGACTAGCATCCCATCCAGGGGGGAGTAGAAATACTTCTAGTCACTTCATGCTACAGAAACCAGGATAAGCTCCGGCCTGATTGGCATGGACTTAACCATTACTCAGTGATCTTGCAGTTTTGACAAAACAGTGCTAAAGTTATCCTACTTACAAGTAGTTTTTGTTTCTGACTGTATTATCATCTTTGTGGTATTTTAATCTGTGTCATTACAGGGAAGACGTTCAGCAAAAAGGAAACATTTGGCGCATTTCCTCTTCAAGTTCAGGGGTATGGTGACCTTCATGATAGTTTAGAGGGAGCCATGGCTCAAGTGGAGATTGAGCCTGTTGGACCTGAGGGATCTCACAAGTCTGGACAAGAGGTTGGAGACATATCATACCATATAGAGGAAGGGAATTGGGATTTAAGGGAAAAATTGTACCCTAAAATTGCTTCTTTTCCAACTCCTTCTACCCCCTGCAAAAAAAAGTAAACAAAATTTGAGATCTCCCCTAAAAAATGCCGGATTATTAAGCCATTTCCAACTTTTTAGTTTGTTTACCATCAAGCCTTCACTGGAACTTTAACAAATTATGGTCTTCTCCTTTTTTATTAATAATCTGAGCTTACAAATGTGGTATGCGACTTATACTTAAGCGTTTATGGTGCATTGTTTGTTTTATTTCAGCACTGGTTCACTGGTCTTCCAGTTGTACTGAAGTTTATGCTCTCCAGATTCCTGTTTAATCAATCAACTGGCCGAGCAGAGAAAATCCACGAGAGGTTCTTGTTTGACCGTGTTATCTTCATGGATCGGTATGGACTGAATGTGCAGATCCACTACTCTTTTAACCTTGCAAGTATATTGTAGTACTAAGTGGGCAGGTTAAAGGAGCTCACTCATGTTATTTCGAGTTATTTCCACGTACAAAATTACATTTGAATTGAAAGGAAACCTGAAAATATTCATTTGCAAAGAAAGAACAACACCAAAGAGATCATAATAAACCATAAAGGAACAAGGATGGTTTAGGATGGAGAAGATTAACACGGATGACAAACTTGAAAAATTCAGGTCAAACTTTTCAAGGTGTGCAAACCATGACGTAGCTCCTTTAAGAAGGCTTCATGTTAATTATGTCAACTGATTCCAGCATTAAGTTGAACACAGTGTCACATTTCATTCAGGTACATGGAGGGTAACAAGGAAGTTACGCGAAGATACAGGGAGGAGGTAAAGAAGCTGAAAGAGAGAAGAACCAAGCTTAAAAACAGCCTTGAAAAGTAAGTACATTTTTGGTGTTCGGTGGTCCCGAATTCAATTCCCACATGCTTTGTAAACAGTCAACTGGTCAGCCTCCCACCAGTTGGGATTTTGAATAATGGGATTTACCATGCTAAAAAAACACTTGGAGCGGTTTTCACTTGAGTGTCGAACAGTAATTGGTTTAGCATCCACTACGTTACACGATTGGCTTAAAAAAACTCGCGCCACTTTTTCATCCAATCAGAAGTAAAACCAAAACCAATCGTGGCTCGCTCCACACGTTTTCCCGCGCTTTACGTCAGCTACATGTATTTGCTTCGAGTTTTGATTGGTTCACTGGATTGTCTTTGTTCTTTGTGATTGGCTAGAGTGATAACTTTGGTTTTGGTTTTACGACACTGAACTGAAAACTATGCACTGTAATGAAGTATTTTATTTATTTTAATTATTTTTATTATTTTTTTTTTTTTTTTGTCTAGGTTTAGTATAAACCTACCAGCGTGCGCCCTCGTCAACTATCACGCGTTAAACAGAAATCTCGAACTCATAATCAGGGTTGTGCTCTAGAGGTGCTCAGTTGCCACAGGCGACTAACTTTTGCCTTAAATTGGGCGGCTGGAAAAACTTACCATTTTCATATAAGCTTAACTGTTAGGCACCCAGGATTTCATGGTTAGGAACCTTTGGGCTTCTCGTAATTTTCCATAGACCACAGCCTTGTAATGTATTTGTTAGATATACCAGGCTACAGTTTCTGAATGCCTGCGAGAGACTTAGATGATTTCCCAAACTCCAGGTGCATTTTACCCCTTCTAATGATTGCTCATTTATGTCGTTCCTTATTAAGGTATCTTAAGTACGGACAAGGATCCAAACGCTGTCCAATCCAAGACGTACTAGAGAGCACCATGACGTTTGTACATAGCACACCCCCCTCTAGCGACGAACTCGACTCTGATGTAGATGTAGACATGAAAACTCCAATTTCTGGCTCACCCACCCCTATGAGCACGTCGGGTATGGCGACAGATACACCCGCATCCACCCCCTCACCGTGCCCCTTGTCCGAGGTACGGTGGAACCCCGCCCCGCGTCACGTGACAGAAACAGAAGTGGCTGTGTTGGAGGGGTGTCTAAGACGCTGGAGACAAGAGATGGAGCAGGATGTTAAAGGTAGGGCACCGAAATGATCAAACATCTAGTTTCTCCTTACAGTTCCGGTGCATCGTGAAGCAGACACGCGATCTGAATAAAGAACATCATAAACTAGGCGACTTGTCTTGATGAATCACCAAATTCTCACATGTAGCTGTACTGTAGAAGAAATATATGATGTGAACTAAAGAGAATTTATGTCTTACACAAAAAAATTTAGTGCAAACCCCAGCATAACAAAAACCCAAAAAGGCAGGCTCTGTTTCTCGCAATTATGTAATATAATGATCCATCAATGTTTTTGTTGTACGTTTGTCAAGTTGTCGAGTTAAAGTTGAGAGATAACCCCAAGGTGAAGCTTCACTCTTCCGACTTTTTCTTCCAATTTCACGGGTGCACCCCGGCATCACTCCATGAGCCTGTGCTATTGGCGCAGTCTGATTATTTAGTCAGCACGTAGAAAACATGTCAAGTCCGTTTTGTTTGTAAGAAACAGAAGACTTAGAATGGCAGAGCTGTTCGCTGGTGTGACACCGCAAGGTGTAACAAAACTAGCAATATCAGATATAAAGCTTGACTTAACGGTAGACTTCAAGACTCTATACTTCTTCTTAATGATCATCGTGCAAGAAGGGCGAACGCAGAGGAAGAAATGGTCCCTTCACCATTCTTTTTCCTGAATTTTCGAATCGAGAGGAAACGTTTTCTCGCGTAATTAAAAGCAAAAGAATAGCCCATAACGTCTAAAAACAGTTGCGACGACACGGACATAGTTCGCGGAAAATTTAACATCTGTTACAACTTGAAAGAGTGGTGGAATCACACCTTTCTCTTTTAATCTTCTTGATCTTTTTCTTCTTTGAAAGATCTCAACGCCCATCTTCGAGAAACAGAAGACGTTATATCGACTATATATGATGATGCAAGTCTTAAAAAGGTGAGTTGAGCCATGATCCACCTAGCATCTCTGTAATTTGTCAAGCAAGCAAGTGATTGGAACACTTGGCAATCCTGATCAAAGGTAAGTCATGTCATGTATGAAGAAGTATTACTAGATAGCGAATACTGGACTTTCCCTGCAGTTTTCTAGGGTTGTTAAGCAACTGAGGGCCCGATAATGGGGTGACACCTTTCGGAGTACCCTTGAGTGCTCGGGCAATTCTTTGATTTGTCGGTGAAAATCGGAAATTTTACGAATACTTAACAAAGCTGTGTTATATACAGCAGTAGGTCTTCCCCCCTCGAATGCCAGCATTTGGTTCCATCAAAAGCTGGTTGGGTTGTAGGTTACGTTTCAAAATACGAGCATCGTTTGTCTTTAGAGCCGGTTAATCGAATTATCAGGAATCTGTGACTTCAAGCTCTTCTCAAATGATTACGCTAACCAAAGCAATTTCCAGGTGGAGTTAAGTGATTTTTGGGTCGGGTGTGAAACACGATAGAGATTACGCCATATTTGTATTCTCGGTATTGCACTGGAACTAGCTTGCAATGGAGGTTCATGCGGGGAAATATTATTAAAAAGAGATTAATGTCATTAGCATGTGAAACGACTTCTCGCTTTAACCTCAGTTGCAGGCTAGTTCCAGTCCAACACCGAAAATACGAATCTGATGTAAATTAAGGTAATGGTTTCAAGAAGTGTGCTACCAGCTCACACCAAACGTTTTGGGGACTGATTATCGCTCGTTTGGTATTGACGAGGTTCCACTGTAATTCTTGTTTTTGCAGTTGCCGTACCGTCTGCACGCAGTTCTTGTCCACGAGGGTCAAGCATCAGGCGGCCATTACTGGGCGTACATTCAAGATCCTAACCAACAGAGGTGGTGCAAATTCAATGACATCACTGTCAGCGAGGTCACGTGGGACGAGGTATCCCGTGAGTCACTGGGCGGCTTTCGTCACGTGAGTGCGTACTGTCTGATGTATATTGACGCTCGGCGCGAGGGCTGTATCGGCGCCGGCGGTAGCATTCAGGAGCTGCCAGCGGACTTGCAGGAGCTCGTTGATAAAGACAATGCGGAGTTTGAAAATGAGATGAGAGACTGGGACGAGAAGCAGCTGAATAAAGCGGCTGCCGCGGGTAAGAGGACAATTGAAGATCAAAATAGGAATTCTCCTAACACATTACAGTGGGATCCGGTTATGAAAAGGACAAGCCAGGTGTCTGTATTATCCAGTTAGGGTTCGTAAGGGTCACGGAAAACCTGAAAAGTCATTGAATTTTATAATTTCATTTTCCAGGCCTGCAAAGTCCTGAAATTGAAGTGTGGGTCATGGAAAGTCATGGAAAAACAATAAACGTTCTGGGAATGAACAAGCAAAAAAAAAAAGAATCAAAAGTGGAAAAAATAACAAACAAGTCAGAAAACCAGTTAATTCCAGTAAAAAAAAATAATAAACACTAGCACGCATTTTATGCGTCATAATGTGGGAAAATACCATAAATAAGAGATTTTTTTACTATACTTTGAGAACAACTGCTTAACATAGGTCTCGGAAAACTCGGAAAGGTCATTGAAAGGGTCATGGAAAGCCATGGAATTTCAAAAACCTAAAAGAGTGCGAACCCTGCCGGCTGTCGACATTAAGCGGGCTCCCAGAACAAACGTTACGAACACATTTTTTGTAGACATCAAGACTTGAGCATAGAATTTAAAAGCAAAGAATGATGCTAAATACCTTGACTGGAATTTGAGTTAAAAGTCAAGAACCCCCACGCTCATTCAAACAGTCTGCATTCAAAGTTGACGTTCTTGTCCGTTTCGAACTCAACAACGTAATCATTTAGATACGCTGTCTTTAATCTTAATCAGGAACTTCTGCTTTACCAAAATCGCAATTGATCGATTGATTGATTGACTGACTGACTGACTGACCGACCGACCGACCTACCGACCGACCGATCGACCGACCGACCGACCGACCGATTGATTGATTGATTGATTGATTGATTGATTGATTGATTGATTGATTGATTTCCACACAGAAAACCAATGTAAATCCATAGTTCCCAGACCAGACGTTGTCATCGATGCCGAATCTTGTACCCAGACTCCTGACGCATCTGAAACTGATGAGGAATCTTCTCTGAACTCACTGCTAGATGCTGCAAGGAGTCTGGGCGTGGAAGAAGCTCTGACAAAATGGTGCATTCAGCAACGGACCCGCCTGGAGAGGCTCGCCCGTGAATACTCACATGAGTACCCTGGAGATGTGCGCCTAGAGCACTTCGCCATCTACCTCATGAAATGTAAAGCTCCCGAACATACAATCAGCTTGGGGATACTGGAACAAATTGTGGAAGATATTAGGACACAAGAAGAAACGTGAGTTATATAGAGGGATCGAGAAAAAAGAGAGGAGGGAAAGAGACTGGGGGAATGAGAGAAGAGATGAATGGGAATTAGAGGGAAGGAAAGAAAAGAGAGGTAGAATGGGAGGGGAGACGGAGGGAATGGGAGAAGAGATGAATGAGGAGGAGAGGGAAGGGGTGCTGGGAGTAGAATGGAAAGAAGGAATAAGAGCAGTAAAAGGGAGTGTAAAATGTTACTCTTTTTTATGGCTTTTGGAAAATGCTGCTTTTCACATTCCTTCCAATTGCTGATGGCAGAGCTATTGTTAAAACAGAAGACATTGGTTTAGAAACAGAGTGGAAAAAAATGTCCTTCATTAGTAAAAGTTGATCATGTACATAGAATTTAATATTAGTTCCAGCAGTTCATTTCTCTATTGGTTGCCGTCATTCGATTGACTACACCAACTGGCTGATTTGTTATTGATCAGATGTTGATTAATCTGATGTAGGGAAGGAATATTAAGTGTGTTTTGGACAGCAGAAATGTGCAGTACATGTACGAAAGTAAGTTTCTTAATTTTTTCCGTGTTAGTCTCCTTATGGTGAAACAGTGCGGACAGAATCGATTGAATGCCGAGAGAGAAGGAGCAAATCTTGAATTTCAGGTAGTTATGAATCATGACAAAACTTTTTACATCCTCTACTGCTAATGACTTCCAGTCATCTGTCCAACCTCGGGCCCAGGGTCTCTCTCTCTTCCCGCGTTAAGATCCTCTTTACGCGTCTTTACAAACCTTTTTACACTTTCGTAAAGAACGTCTTTACGCATTGTAAACGATAGTGCGTAAAGATTACGGAGAGAGAGACTATAAAACGCTATCTTTACACGCATCTTTACGCAACTCGTAACTTGTCCGTAAAGAAGAGGCCTTATATTTACGGTTCTTTACGCAAGAGTTAAAAGATCCGTAAATTTTGGATTTCATGCTGTTATTTTGGCGCGAAAGCACCTGTTTTCAGAGGTTTAGTTTCTTATGCTATTTATACTAATGGATCTTGTGTATCACTTCGTTTTTGTGTTTCTGTGTTTTTTTTGGTTTTTTTTGGTTTTTTCAGACCTGGAAAGAACAATATAATTTGTTTCAAAAAGTTAACTCTTGTTTCCTCACGGGCCTTGAGCATCTGCACAGTAACAAGTAAGTAAAAGTGATAAACAAATGGCACTAAGGTGTTATCCAAAATTTTAAGAGCTCGAGCCACATTGTACAGCGCAATAAACAGTACCACATGAACGTACTCTACAATAGCTTTCATTTGAATGGTCACACACTGGGGTTTTATCCACAGACTTAAGAGTTAGAACCACCTCGTACAACATAATAAACAGTACCACATGAAAGTATTGCTCAATAGCTTTCATTTAAATGGTCACACACTAGGGTTTCATCCACAGACTAAATTTAGAAGCACCTTGTACAGCACGATAGACTGTACCACATGAAAGTACTGCTCAGTAACACACACGTTCTTATTACGGCTTCTATTGTTGTATTCTCAGTTGTCGTAAAGCATTACCATATTTGGTACACGCGTGCAACCTCAATTCCAAGCTACTCAACCCAGGCAACCCCGGCCAAGCCATGAACGTACAGCTGCTGACCCACTGGCGGCGCGTGTGTTTTCTCCGCTTGAATGAATTGGCGGTGGGGATGTTTAAAAGCAGCGATTGGAAATCTGTGTGCGGCGGACTGGAACTAGTCAGCGAACTGGTCGTGCCGTGTATTCGTAGACTCAGCGTCTCGCCCCAGGCCGACGACAGCTTGGCCGTGGAACAGGTCAGAAATTGCTGGTGTAACTTCTTGGGATCTCCGCTTGACGGTAAGGAAACACTAAAAAGGTTACATTACTTGCCAAAAAAAATTCGGACGAGTTTAATGTCGGACAAGAAAAGTGTCGAAGTTTTTAAGCGTACGAAATTTTAAGTGTCCCAAATATCATCAGCACAGAATAAAACTTTGAAGTAGCTTCAAAGCTCTCAGTTTCCTCTACTGAGCGAACCCCAGTGAAGGCACTGCTTGACATACGTAACGGTTTGATAGAATTTGTGTTGTTTTTTCGTCGATGTATTCACAAAACCTTGAGGGTGCAGTAAAACTATCATTTTCATAGATATTGTTTCAGTCTAATTCGTGTTTTGCAGGCGTAAATTTACTTAAGTTATGCCTTACAAAGTGTCCAAAATTGTCGTCCGAAATTTGTCCGAAATGAGATAAACAGTGTCCGTGGTTTTGTCACGCAACATTTTTCCAAACGAAGACTGCGTGACAAGCCAAAGTTTTTGTCTCCTCCCATTACCCGTGCCTGACGTTTTGAGGACTATCTTAGTTACAGCAGTTCCAATGAGAATGAAATTGTCTTTTTCGTCTCCTTTAGATCGCCATCGTGCCAAGCTTGAAGAGTATCTGCCTAAGTTGCTTGACGTCACAAACGAATCTTGCCCCGAAATCAAACCGCCGCCGGTCATACGACCGACCAGCTCACGTGATCTGTGCGATCGATTCGTCCGAGCTATGGAACTGGTCAACGCAAAGCCTGCTGCTTTTACAACGTAGCGAAGCAGGGCCGACGGAAAACCGAAGCCTGTGGAAAACTTTCCGGCGTTTTCCGAAGACTGTCGGAAGCAAGATTCCCATATTAAAAAAACAACAACAGCAACAGCAAATATCAACGAAAACCTCACCGTCACAAAGATATCACCAAGAAGCTTCCGAAGCCAGCCGAACATCTCCCGACACATTGTGACTCTTGAACAATGTGTTCGAGCCTTAATTACGCCTTCATTTGAAAACGTTACTGTTCAGTATGTAAGGTCTTTTTACCTACCCAATCCACGTGTACTCGTTGCATTCTTTAAAGTCGTTTTTCTCTCATCTAGCTTTTGTCAAAGGTATTACCGTCTTTCTCATGGGGAAAAGTCTACAGTGGCCTGGTGCCTTTTTACAGTGTTTTTAACGTGTGATGGTTTTTTCTGTACATACAGCGACACTGAAGAAAGTTAAGGTATATTTAAGAATTTTCGAGCCAAACGCGTTTGTTTGAATTAAATAAACTGTCTTCGGATTTGAAAGAATTCAGATTTTTGTTGTAATCCTAAGATCGAGTTAAACTTCATTTTACGAGTTTTAGAGATCGAGGCTTCTGGGGAGCAGATAAGCATTCGGCTCTCATATGGCACAGTCAGTAATAACCCCTTCACAGCCTGCGTTCGCCAGACTCTCCCAGGAAACACTCCCGATCCTTTACAGAAGCCTCGTTAGCACTCCTTTACTGTGTACCTTAGCAGTTCGAAGGCGGGATAGAAAGAGAGGAAAATGCTCTTGGGTCACGCCTCGCGCGCGCCCTCTTTTTCTGTTTTTCACCCCTGCCTACTCCCCCTGCGGAAGAGAGAGCAGAGGTCTAAAGATTAGTGCCCTAGACTTTTTTGAATGGGGAATTTAAAGGTGTTATGTGACGAAATTGCGAGGTTTTTTTTTTATCTAAAGGACAGAATTACTTCCAAATCGAAGATATCCTCGAATCATAATATTTTATAGAGAAGTTGTAATAAATCGAAAATAAACAATGATTGCTACGTCGTAGCGCCTTAAGGTTACTTCCCACCTTCAGAGGGAAAAAAATCGTTTCTTTTCTTTTATTTGACAAAATTTAAGTTCGTCATTTTATCTAGTGTTTCCAAAAGAAAAACATTAAAGATCTCAAAAAGCGGCCGAGTTATTAAAGAAAAAACATTTTCAAAGGTGTCATAATCTTGTCAACGGGCGAGACCCCTGAGGAAATTTCGCGGCAAAGGTAAAAAGGTCACCATCATTAGCGCTCGATCTGTTATGTAATGCTGGCTTACATAAGACTTGCGGACGCAATTAGATACGGCCTCATGTAAATTACCGACGTTTTCCTTTGTTCATCCTCTCTGTTCACGAGAGACCGATGTCCCCTCGCAAAGGAACCAGGCGTTTCTAGATCTTTTTGCAGACAGTATTTGGTGGCAGCAGGGAAAAAAGATATACCTTTGCTTCACCTTGCATTGGCATAGAAAACGCGCGGCCACTTGCAGTTTGCGAATTCCGTTTTAAAAATACCCTTACGGAGACTAGGAAAATGGACCCATGCCAAAGGTTGCAATTACCGGAACAAATTAATCGACATCTGCATGTAATTTAAGGGCTATGTTTTAGTACGATACCTTTTTGACTTTATTCCACTCGTGTTCCTTGTCATGCCTTGTCTAGATTTCTGTCTGGTCACAGCTCGTTGCCCTCACACGTGAAAAATATTCGAGTCACAAAATGCAACAAAACGCCAAGAAACATAAACATGCACAATGCATGCATGTTAAAACATTTTTTTTTTCCTCAGGTAAAGTTTTAACACAATTCTAAGAGCCTCTTTTCTCTCTCTCTTGAGTTAACACCAAATCATCTCGCCTGTAGAATAGCAGAAGATTTTTCGTTTGAAGGAATTATGCTCTCACGTCGAAGAAACGATCGAGACACTTAGAAGAAGACCAGTTCTTCTGTGATGTGGGTATAAGGCGAGCTGTTTTGATGGAATGTGAACCTCCGACAGATGACCTTAGTGCACTTGGAAGCCGTAAAATCCGATTATATAACGTAGAAACAGGTCAGGTGCTTTAAAATGCTGTTGGTATAGGGCGCGCTAATTGAAGACGAGCGGCTAGCCACGCTCAAACTGGACGGGACGCTTAGGGCGTAAATCGATATTTTTACGGGCTTTCCCGTTTGGGACGCAATGACAATTGCCAAACAGACGCCTTCTATGTGCTGAATACTCAACGATGAACAAACACAGCTGTCTGAAAAAAATCACACCTGTGTTGTCCTTTTCGCAATTAATTAGACAAAAGATAGCAAAGATTTATTAATAAAGCTCATTCGCTTGTCATTTTAACGTGAAAATGATTGACTTTCATGGTAAAGTCACTTTGCATGACAACTGCTGCTCAAGGGCTCTTGTGCTATGAACAATCATGCTAGTGTGGGTGCATTGAAATGGTTTCCCGGCCATGCTTACTGAATCCTCGACGAGTCTCTTTCAGGGTTTACTAAACCCAACAAAGCTCTGAGCATTCTCGAAAGATTGACAGCTTAGCATTTGTTATGTAATAGCTTGTTGAACATCACGCCAACTTTACATTTCATTGCGTGATTGGAAAGTCTACCAACCGTTATAAGCGTGCAGAGTATTGCATGTGATTAATACAACTGTCACGCATAAACGCTGAATGAAGCAAGTTTTAATGAAAGGAAAATACAAAGCTGAGAAAATTAAACCGCTCTCTGAACCTTATCTTCCATGGAATCGACCTCGTTAAGACCTAAGGGTTTCCCTTTACGCGACGACAGTTCATAAAAGAAAGATACCTTTGACCAGCAAAGCCATACGTCTGGGAACACTTTTGTAGTATTGTATTCGTTCCTCGTGAGCTGACTTTGACCGGAAGCAATATTGTTTTAGCTACGTCACGATTGCTCCGTAACATCCCTCATGGAAAACAATGTGTACATCATTGTAATATTACGGTTTAAATTAAAGGTTCTAGGGTTAGGATCGTTAACTTAGTGTCACAGACATTCAGTCTTTGCAAAATAAAGACACTAGCATTGTTCTTCATTCATCAGTTTTGTTTAGCTAAACACTTGAATTTCGCCGTGACGTCTAGCGAGTAATAGAACACGCTGAAAGCGATCAAATTTCCCTGTCTGGGAAAGCAACGGAGTCGTGAACCCATGCATCAAAATCCTAGCCATTTTCTGAACCGAGTTATCGCTTTGTTAGCGCGACGCGTAAAGTAACAACAAGGAGTCAATTGGACGGAGGTATTTGAATCGCAAATCGACAGAAATTTGCATAAATTTGTCTACCCAGACAGAGGTTTTAGTCCGTCCGCTGATTGCCGAAGGCTTTTGGAAGACGAGAATTCAATTTTTTTGGAGGACGGGACCGTCACATCTCCTTAAGGAAAAAAGAATCCCGTGGATCAAGGTATCAAATCGAATGTATTGTAGTATTTTCAGTTTATCGACTCGCTGAGTGAAATTATTTCTTCAGGGACACATTTCAGACGGGGATAGCGACTGTCTCGAATTTCCTTGTTATATCGAGAAATCAGTTTGTAGAAATATGCATTTTTCTGCGCCCTGAAAAACCTTGTTACTGCCAGGCGTGTACGCCGATTCTGTTTGTGCTCGCGTGATTTAGGAAGAAAGCACCGGTTGAAATGTACAACGCTACGAGGAAGTTCTGCTCTTGCACTTGCGCAAACGCGGAAAAAAATTCGTTTGCACATTGTGGAACAGGCGGCGGAGCAAGGTCTAAATTTAGTTTACAAGCGGCGAGATTACTTTGAAAAGCTGGTGATGATCAGTTTTGGCCGATATTTTGTTCTGACTGCACACAGATCACTGCTGTCGCTGGTTCTAGGGTTTGGAAGTGATTCCGTTATGGCTTTGTAACAGCTATGTCGAGTAGCCAAACCTGACTTGAGACAGAGTCGTTGAAATCGAACCCTAACTGTCTGTCTGAGATTCTCTTATCAGTTCGGAGATTTGTAGAAAAAAGCTTTGTATTCAAAGTCTGCTTCGACCAGCTGAATGCAAGAACATGGGTATATTATCGGTAACATTATGGCAACCGTAATAAGCACATGGGAAATGAATATGTAGGCAATCACTAAACATTGTACAAAAATGTACACTTCTGTATACGACAAGTACGGACGAATAATTCAGGCGTTTGGCAGTGAAGATATAAAACAATTAGCTTTGATTGAGCAAAGAAAATTCTTGGAGGTGAACGCAGAGATCGCATAGAAATGTAACTCTTAGAATTTCACTCGTTGTATTGAAGAGCAGTTCTAGATCTGCTAGTGCTTTCAAAGGCATTTCCCATTACAGTCTCTTTCTGCTACGGATCAATTGGTGAGTTCCTACTCCGTATTTTACGTTTTATTTCAAACCAAGGTATGCGTGCCTTCTCGCTGGATGCCCTAGTTTCAAATTAACGTGTTAATGTATTTCTGTCTGTGTTGTAGATAAACAATACGAATACCAGCCGACAAGACCGGGAAATCAATCGATTTCCGAGCACGCTATGTTTCAAGGGACACGCAGGGGCTATTAATCCTGCTCGGATTAAAGAGGTAAGCAGTCTATGTGCTGTATTGTTATCAATTTAAATGCTAGTGTTGCTTAAACTCTTTCTAATTCTTTTCCTTTAAGAGAGTTTGCGATTTGCATAAAAAGTTTACCGACACTCGGCTGTCTGACACGCGGTTCAGAGTTCGAATCGCTGCCTCCATCCGCTGTACCTATCCGACTACATGAACCGATCTTCATTCGAGGCGAGCGACACTGTCTTTACTGAACATCGATTACTTTGAAAGTATCATGAAGGAGACCACAGCTCCTGTTCTTCGGTAATCTATTTTGCCGTTCTGAAAGGTATTTGCTGTTGTGTCTCGCTCTGTCTAGGTTTTATGCAAAGCTCTGTTGACCGCATATGGCTTTGCGCGGTAGTGTTCAACATCGAAAAAAAAATCGAGGTTAGGAATTTTCGTGGTTCACGTAAACAACACAGAAATTAAGTTTAGTTTCAATAGTTCTCCTTCAATAATCAGTTTGTGTTTTATCTAAGAGGAAAAGAAAACCAAATGGGCCTTTGTAAGTCCACAGAGCCTGTTTTCTGGCAGTGAAGTCATCGTTTAACCGAAGCCACTTCAGGTTAACAACTTATGTTCCCCAAGTCAACAGAAACAGCCATGGTTTGGAGACTCCTGTTCCTTCATATCAGTCAAGAAAGACTTCATTCGTTTTCTAAACAACGTGGCAAATGTGGCTCGTGTTTGGAATCTCAAAAAACTCAGAGAATTCAATGGTAAATTTTGGCAACTGAAAAGGAGCTAGCTTCTTGACTGAGAACTAAATGGAAGAATTCTCACTTACTTTTGTATAAATCGTTTTGTCTTTTTTATTTGACAGTTTAGCTCTAAAAAGCTACAGGTTGTAATATAGTTTTCTAGGAGTTGTAGCGTGTCTCTTCAAAGACAGGGATGTATGAATTATGAACGAAACAAGGTAATTTATTGACAGTGAAGAAGCCATAATTTTGGCTGCCTGGTGATAACGTTTTGACACAGTAAGATGAATTTAACTGTATAATTAGGCAGTGCTTCTTTACTGATGCGACAACTTTAAGTTTAATCATGGTTCTTTTACACTATCTTTCAGGTATATCAAAAGAGGAACAGATAAAGAAGACTTCAACTGGTGAATAGACAAGACCTTAAACTCATTCACATTGTACACAGTTCACCATTAGCTCAGTTTGGATTATGTTTTTTTCCTTTGAACATTTCTTAAGTTGTAACTTTCCCTCGCTACTCTTTAACTACTTCAGCATGTACTGGTATTCTTAACTTGTCAGCTAAAAGCAAAGACATAATTCTTCATTGCCTTCGACAAATTCAAAGGCTCAAACCTAACAGGGAACCAGTTTCTTCGAGGTGACCTCGAGGTGTCTGTACTTAGTTCGAATCAAATTGACCCAACTTACTCCAAGCAAGAAAAACTTAAACGTGCGCTCGCTATTCTTACGTGAAGGACATTTTTGAATCTACCGTCAGGTTATTTTCAATCGTCTCGTTAACGAAATAATCGGAAATTTCTATTAATTTAATGATCGCATGTTGCGCCCCTTGTCAGTTGAGTACAGCCGGGAACTCGTGAAATTTGCATAGTGCCTGTCTCTCCTGGGGCGGGGCGGTTTGTTCTCGAGAATAAGTGTGGCTACACGGCCGTTACGTGAGGCTCAACCTAGAAAGTCGGTATTCACGCTCACAAATTTTCAGGTATTTAGCGACTGATTCTCCAAAAGATCAACTTAGCTGCCTTTTACCAGAAAGACTTGTCTCGAGGATTTAATTGGAAGGCCTGATCGAAGTTAGAACCGTTTGAATTTTGGGTACATTGCTCGACGTTTTTCTCTCGCCTTCAGTCAACATTCCTCACGCATGTTTTACTAACCACATCACGATAGCAAACCATGTGGCAACGGAGTTTACACGTGGAAGGTAGTCGGCTCGCTTCACTAAAATGTTTCTAAATCGTGTCAAAAACAGATCTGAATCGTAAAATTTCGTTAAAGAAGATTCATTGTAAATTGCTTTGAAAACACGACCATCATTTCTATTGTGTTGGAGGTAAGTGTTGATTTCAGTAGCTGGATCGGCTTAAACCTTCGGTCGCAAATCTTTTCAGTTTGGTTATAGACAGGACACAGCATGGAAGTAAACCGTAAGGTAGTTTTTTAAGGCTTTTAAGGTAGCTTACGCTCGTTTAAGAAGCTTTTTATGTTACGCATTTCGAGGTCCCCGTCGTGTTTACAGTTAGTCTGGTTCACGCCGAAAACAGACACACGCGGCAAGCAAAATAGTCTAATTGTCTTTCGAATGTCGATGATTTGGAACTAGAAATCTTAAAACTCTTATCAAGAGATATGATTTCTGCGCTCAGAGAATCAGTTTTGGGGACATTTTCATTCAAAGCAGGCTGTTTTCTAAACTAAACCGTCGTGGTTTGTTAAGGAAGGTAAGCAATAGCTTTCATGCACGCAAATCGATGTTGGTAGTTTCCGACTGTACTTGAAATATTATTTTCTTGTTATAGCTAGCTTAATTTTGTTGGTTATATTCTACAGAACTTGCGTTATTAGAGAGTATATTTTTCTATCAGAAAGACAAGATGCCAGCTCCCAAATATAGCTACCTTTGACCGATAAATTAAGACAGTTAACTTTGGAACTTGTTGTCTGCCTCCACAATCCTTCGCCGGTTCCACGCGCGGAAGCATGGAGATTTTACACAATAACAATGTGTCAATTCAGTTATTTTTTAATTTAAATCTCTGTGTAAAATCCAGTCAGTAGAATTGAAAACTGAGGCTAGACTTGTAATCCCAAAATGGTCGTCTGGTACTGGACATTGAAGCGTAAAGAAATTTAATGAGTGTATTTGTCGAAACCGTGGGCCCTTCTTCTAGTAATTACATGTTTCTGTTGTACAAGTTTCTATAGTAGGCTCTTTACATATGGGTTAGCAATATTTGTGGCTTTTAAATTTCTTCTTCAAAGATAAATGTGGTGTAGGTTCGCTTCTCTCATCAACAAGAAAAGCTACAGACTACCCACTTCAAACATAAGGTTAATGTCTTGTACCTCGATTATTCCTTACAAGAGTACACTAGATTTATTTGTTTCACAATCAACGCTCAAAACTTGGATGAAAATTCCCTTGTTTTTTATGAAGATCAGGCTAGAAAGGCAAGAAACGATTGGAGTATTTTACAATGATTAAGAGAAATTTTGTTTCAAGATGTCTCATTCATGCATTAGACAGTTGAAGGCAATGCAGTTCATTTGCCTAGTTTATCACTCCTAGTTTTGAGACAGTTTTATTAGGGAGTAACGACCGAGTCTAATGAAGCAAATTTGAAATTTCAAATAGTAGATTTCATCGTTTTCTTGCTACCAGGACATAGAGATTATCTGTAAGATGGAGAAGTTGGAACCCAGCTGACTTAATTGTATGCAAGCTTGTATGTTAAACTGTTAAGGTGAACAGAAGTGTGCCCGAATTTTTTTTCTGTACTGTGGGATCCAAATTCAATAGCAGCAAAGAACCTGGACTAAGGATAAGTGAGGATATATTTGAAATTTTTCTTGAATGATTTTAGTGGATTCAAATTCATGGGATGCAATTTGACCGACGAAAGAATCTTTGTGAATTCAGTTCAACCATTGATCTTTCAGATAGCATAACCGGCGGTCTCAGTTGTATAATTTCGCTTTCGACTGTAGATGCCGGATGTGTTTTTTCGCCTTTTTTCCTGGGAATTGAAGAAGATTGCTTGTGTGTGGAAAGCTGTAAGGATAATTTTGGGTAATTTAGGTATCTGCTTTGGCCGACTACAAATGGGTTTATAACTAACAACATAATCTCGAGGTCGTGGAAAGGCAGTCGCTCGTAAATCCGTCTCAACAAATACGAGACATTCATTTCTAGCCATTTAATTTGACGCCCAAGTCGCAAAAACAGAACTTGAGCGTTTTGTCTGTATGGAGAACTCGCGTTTTTGACTTGTCAGTGGAAAGACTATTTCTTTTTTTAAAACAATTGCTATCGAGACGAGACAAGTCTGTTTCGCCCTTTGGTTAAGGTGAAGTTTTATGGTTGCCTTCTTCTATTGCCCGAGAAGAAATTTGGAGAAACAAAGCATATGTAAGCTGATGAGTTCGTTTTTTATAAACGTCTCCTTCTTCAGAAAGTAAAGTTGAACAGTCTGGAACAAATCAGACGAATAACATTCGAAGAAGAAAGAGGGATACTCAGTAATATGTCTGCGAAGCCTCTGACTTTTTAATAGAGCGAAATAACCAGATTATTGGACGCAGAAAACGTCTCTCAGATCTTTACAATCGGAGAGAACTGAGAAACTTTTGACAGCCTTTGGACCTTTCGACGTTTTCTCGAGAAAACAACTCGCCTGTATCGGTTTGAATATTGCAGTGTCTGCAGCGTTTAAAATCAGTTCTCGTAATAAGTTTATTTCTCAAAGATGGGTAATAGTTCGTCAGTCATGTCTGAGAAATTCAGCGTTAACCTTTAGAGGTTTAAGCGGTCTTCTTTTTCTTAATTTTCACAATAACCAGGTAAATTGAGAGAAATGTTCTCATCTTTTGAGCAAGACAGATTACTGCATGGGCCAAATCCATTATCCTCTGGGCAAACCTAAAACATTTATATCGTGAAGATGGAACCATTCTCAAGGCATAGGAGACTAAACATATTCTTCTCTTCATCTGGAATATGTGGTCTGTTTTCTTTTTCTGAAGCACAATACACTCAAGCTTATTTATTTAAGAGCAGAAGTCAGAAACTTCTGAACGGTTTGGCGCGCTCAGACGCACAAAACTACAAGCTTTACCTCCAGTTGTGAAAATGATATGTTAACCAAATGTCTTGGACTAAATTAGAAACAACTTGAGCTGTAATGGAAAAATCTTGAGTGGAAGAGGTCTTGTATTTATCCTTGCTATCCTTGAATTAGCCCAAACATATGAGGTACCTTAATTGATAAATTGTGCTTTTATCTAATTGTGATTAAGCAAAGGTGGGCACCGCTAGACTTCAGAGGTTCTTTCTTGTAAGACGAAACTACAAACACACTTAGGGACAGCTTTAGTTGAACTATAAATGGCTTCACCACTGAATAGATTTCTTTTCTAGCGAGCAAACTTTATAAAAAGAATACAATGTACAAGAAACGCCCATGTAGAGGGCATACCATAATAGTTGTTTGTGTAAAAACAGCTGTGACCTAATATGGACGGAGCTCTCTTAGATGCTTTTCGGGCTTAGCTAAAGGGTAGTGGTGAAGTAGAGTGCTGCGGACTTATTTTGTGTCGCAGACTCTTCCCTGCTATAAAGGTTAGTTTAACGGCTTTTAAATCGATTGTTCGACTAGATGTCTTTCTTTTGATTCATCAGTTTTAAGTGTTTGCACGATATGGTTCTACAAAAGGTTACCTGCAATGTCTGTGGGAAAGTCTGTCAGGGAAACTATGGCTAAACGCGGTCAAAACTTTTTGTATATTTTCTGTTTGTGGATGTGCTTGAATGTCGAGAAACTGTTTCCCAAATCTAAACAACAGTTTAGAAGAAAGTTTCATAATTGATGAAGAGATTGTTGCTGAACCATCGATACCAAATACAGACAACGAAGCTTGTAAAGACTGCAAGAAATGAAAGCTATGTCTTAACTTACTGCAAATCCTTACAGCTGAAATTTTCTATTTCTCAGAGGCTTCAGGTGTTCTGAAACTTCAGAAATCGTGTCAGCATTCTTTCTATATTTCAGTAGTTCGCAGAACTTCTATGAAGAACAAATTGAGACGAAGGCCCTAGTGGTTGTCAGAAGTAATTCCGTTCTGTAGCGTTAACCTCGCCCCTTTGCAAGCGGAGAGCAATTGAAGTTATCATAGACAGGGACACGGTGAATGTTTTTGAAATAGCAAAGTATCTTTCTATATGAAAATTCCCAAAGGTACCGACTTTGAACCTAGAAGTGACTGAGAATTCGCTTTTAACGCCGCATTGGTAAACCGCAAAGAGTTATTTAGCGTCGCGTGCAAGATCGGAATTTATTTCAGCTTACATCTGAAGATAAAACATCATAACGGTATAGTCTGGGGGTAATATCTGATGTGAAACGTAAGGAGGAAAAACCAATCTACCTAGAGTGATTCTTAATTGAAACCTGCAAGCATAAGAATATTGACTTTCTTATAACCTTAATGTAAATATTACAACGGCGGGTAAAAGACATTGTTATTTACTTGTAACGTAAAAAGTTGTTACTGACAGGAGATAGTTACGGGTAGATATTTCGCTGTATTTGATACATTATTTTTCTTATTCGAGCGGAAATAGAGAAAATTTCACGTCTCTTACCTATCAAGCTATTCTATTCCCATTGCAATCAAGTCTACAAAAGGAAGCAAACATTTTGTAGTGTCTTAGGCGGAGCAGCTGCACTTTACGAAGCATGGACGTTCACTTGCATTTTTCTTCGTCCACGAACAAATTAAATCTATTATTTATACGCTAATTTCCTCATAAAAGCCTTAATTGTTTAGTTAAAACGGCCAAGACCCTGGAGTACAATAGTGAGTGAACTTGTCGCAGTTCACATGAACCCGTAGATCCGAACTTGTGGGAATTTTCGCCACAAGTTCGGCTCTACGGTACACGTGTGCTGTACTAAAAGAGAACAGTGCTCCAGCGTGGCCAAACAAAGAATTTTTTGTTTAAATATTAGCTTGCGTTAGTCAACAGGAGTTTCAATGCATTTAGACTGCAACAATAGTAACTTAGAGGGCGCGAAGCTATGTCAACTCATACAACTTTTGCATCTAAGACGCCATTTTACAATTACGTGTGCATGTGGTATATTGTAGCGAATTTATTTTTACCGTTTGCTGGTGTAAATCTCGAGCGTGTTTTAAAAGTACAAACCTCATTATAAAAATATTTAGCTACAGCTGTGCTTTTGTGTAAGAATCAAATGAATAATAAAAATGATGTGAAATGTGGAATGACTAGACTATATGAAATCTTTGTATCTTAACATCATGAGGGGTCACTTCGATTCTGTCACTGTGGGTTCAAGCCCAATTTTTACCAGTCACCCGAAGTTGGACGAGTTTTCCCACTTTTTCTGTTTTGTCTTGTTGCCTAAGCATTCATGGCACATTTGACGCACCGTTAGAATAACTGACTGCCTTTTGCAAGCGTACAAAATGAAGACTGTTTAATCTATTCTCACCGCACGCTACAATCTTTGCACACTATAAACTCAAAAGTTCGCCGGCCCATACCCCCAAATATACAAGGACTATTTTCAATCAATTCGAACTTTATTTCATTCTTTGTTATTAGCTGGAGTACCTAGGTAATTCTATTGTTACAAACACCCCATCGAGGTTTGTGAATTGAAAGTTTAAAGGTGGTGTACTCAACCAAACTCCTTGTCAATCGTCACTGATTGTATCTGGGAAACAAAAGTTAGAATAAAATTAAACTTTTATTTTCTTTCTTTGTGGAGTGGTCTTGGTTTAGTTTGCCCCCTGCCATGCAAATCACACATTTAAGTGTGCCAAAGCGAAGGAAACTAGCATAAATGTCACCTTGTTGTACAATGCAATTCAAATACAAGAAAATTCAGGACCTCTAGGACCAAATAAGTCTTCCTCGAGTTTATCGCATTGGCTTCTTGTCTGTCTAAGCTCCAAGCAAAATGGTAAATGCCAAAAATCAAACTCCAAAAGGAAAACAAAATAATTAAAAGTCTTGAGCTGAGAGAAGCAATTTACAAAGTGTCAAGCAAAAGTAAATACAGAATATAAGCGGGATGAATATTGAATCATGCAATTTCATTTTTTCCCTACTCTTCATGCTAGGACGGCGAAATAAACTTTTCTTTGATCTTTTTGTTTGTCTCTTTCACAGGATATTGTTTTGTCTACGAGCATCTCTATTATCGCCGAGCTAAGCTATTTTGGGGCTCCTATCTGGTCCAAAAATATATAGCGCGCATGATTTAATGAAGACATGTCTGAAACAATCTACGCGCCTCTTGACTAATTGACTGGCGCGCGAAAGGAGACCTGGAGCCTAGTCTTCTTCGTGACTGTTATTTGTTGGGTGGTCACGCAATGGGTCACTTTCCAAGGTAGTTGGTTGCGTTAGTGCAAAGCTAAACTATTCCAGACTCAAAGATTTGGAGTTGAAATGACAAAATTAGATTGGTTCATTGAAAGAACGGTGGCCTTTTCCCTAATTCACTCTTCCATTTTCCCATTTCGTTGGTAAGTTTCTCTGTTCCATAAACCCCTCCCCCTTTCCGCAACGGAAAATCTGCCGCCCTCAGTTCAGAAACGCTAAATTGGAAAACAAAGAGGACTAGGAGCCATGCTCGCGCTAGATTTGATAACAAACAAGCAATTGCTGTTTGTTTTCACTCGGCAGTCAATATTACATGACCACAAACGTCTGAAAAATGTAAATAAAAATGTAGTGGTGTAGCATTGACGATTTTTGACTGATTTAATCTCATTACGTAAGTCCCCACGAGCAAAATCTAATTCGGAAGTTTTATGAACTAATTTACACAACCCAAACCGCCTTAAGGAAAACAAATTTTTAAAAAAATAATAATAAACACTGCTTGCGTGAGATGCTCATTTTCAACTGATATCTTTCCACCCCTGTACGTACTCCATGCATAATAAACAGGATTAAGCCCGGGACTGTAATATACACTTGGCCTGGCTCGTATTCAAAAGCTCTCCCTTAGATCCCTTCTAAGCACTTCCGTAAAACTTCGATCAAAAAGGTGGTCGCTATTACTAACTAAACTCGCTGAATTGAAACCGTGGGCGTCGGTAAATATTGTGAGGCTATTTAAGGAAACTTGAGGTTAAGTCTATGACAACATTGCTGTTGAAGACTTGCCATGAAGTCTGTAAAAGAATATAATTAACCTGAGGGCACGATAACCCAGACATAACATATCTGCTCCGTGCAAATTCCTCAAAATATATATATACATTGAAGATAAAAAGTTTTAAAAAGGCAACGGCCGTACGATTAAAATTAAGAAATTAATAACAACATTTCGGTCTCAGAGCTTCAGTACGTAACAGCAACCTAAACCGTTCTATTTTTGTCCTCTCTGTGTTTCAAACAATAAAAAACAGGAGTATTACGTAACTTAAGATAAAAACCAACAAACATGATACACAAGATATCCATATTTATTTATATATCCACTTAGCTCTAATGCCCTGTTAGGTATTGACTAAAACTTCAGAAATTATCACGGACTGAGGCAATGTCCAAGGAAAGTTCTCCAACTGGGTATTTAGCAGTGTTTTACTTTCCCCCCTTCAAAAACAAAAAACAACAACAAAAACGAAAAAGCATGATCGAGGCAAGTGCCTCGGTTTGCCTCATACTGGCTACGGCCATGGACTTTCACGGAAGGTTGTATCAAAAGTTTTTAATTGGAGTTTCAATTCAAATGCAAAATGGCGTCTAGTCCGTTTGGCAGACGGCGCTGAAGATAAATTGCCTCTTCACATGTTTCCGGTTGAAGCGACATTTTTAAAGTTCCCTAAAAGTACGTGACCGTCGAGATGATATGCTTAAGTTACTGGTAGGTTACTATTCTTGAGGTCTACGTACTAAACTTAGCCACAACTCTTTAAGCGTTTTTTTTTTCTCTATCTATTCTAAGGTTTCAGCAATTTGCAAAGTTTTAGGGCTTCTGATTTACGCCTGCCGAAACAAAAAAGCAAATTTAAAGTCCATCAGGTACCTGAAATACCGACAGTTGTGAAATCACTTTGGTTCGATGAGTGACGCTGACAATGTAGTACCTTGATATTTTTGTGGCACAGGTTAATACCAAATTATCATATACGATTCCCAACTCCGGTCCTTTTTTGCCCCGCGGTCCGAAATTTAGCTTAAATTTGTTAGGTGGCTCAGAAGCGTCGTGAAGCATGAGCAATTTAGCAAAGAAAACGTCACCAAGTTTCGGTGATCTCGATGCTTGCAGGCCCATTACATTACGTAACAATGAAAGTGCTTCGTATGATGAAGCAGACGAGGGAGTAGCAATTCTTTTAGAGGGTGGAGTGGGTAGGTGGGTCAAACACAACCCAATATTAGTCTTTCTTTTAGACAAAGGCTAACAATAAAGTTTACAACATCCATGGCAGAGGTAAGGAGAACAAATCAGAACAGAACAAAAAGCTGGAGGAAGAAGACTCAGAGAACCTCCAGGGATGCACAATTTCAAGGATCACTTAAGAGATAATCAGACTATCAACATCTCCCTGTCTGATCACCATGTTAAAAATCCTCACGAACCACCCATCCCATCCCTTCAATTCTCATAGTCACCTCAGTTGAACCCTCTGCGACTGAAACACTTGGGCTAGTAAAAAGAAATTAAAAAACATTAGACATGAAACAATGCAGAACGATAGAACGCTAGAGGTTAAAAGACTTGCGTTGAACTAAGCAGTCAACAGGCAAGGCGTTAGCCAGAAAGGGCAACTAAAGCAATAAGTCTACGTTTATTTTTAGATGGGGTCAGCGAAAAATTATACTTAGGTAATATCTGTAATCTTGAATTCCCGGGGCAGGGGGGGGGGGCACTGCCATATATGAGCTATATAGGTATGTGCCGCTGTGAAGGGCATGGTTTTCAAGCAGTTTACTCTAGGATAGGGTATATAAATCAGAGCGTTTGGGTCTAGAAAAGGGTATCATTTTTCACAAAACTGACTAGTTGGTTGAAGATTTTATTTAGACTAAGGAAACCAGGAATTTCCACTCAAAAATATAAAAAAAATCAAATCGGCAAGTTTAAATTTACGCAAATCAGCCTCAACAGTGTCGATAGATGGGGGGACTTGGGGAGTTTACTCTAGTATAGGGTAGCAAAATTCAGCTATCTAGCTCTGGTATAGGCTAAGGGTTCCAGAGTCCCAGCGGTACATCCCCACCCAGAAATTCCCAAAGCACCCCCCGGGCTTGAAAGCTACTCTGCATAGCGAGGCTACTGTAAGAGGAAGGTTGAACACAGTAAATAGGGGACTTAGATTAACCGCTCGGAGGCAGCGTGGCCGAGTGGTTAGAGCGCCCGATTTGAAATCCGTAGGTCTCAGGTTCAAATCTCGTTCTGACCGATAGCTACTGTTGTTCTCGGTAGCCCCGAGTTCGACTCCTCGGCTGGGCTTGTAAATAGCCAACTGGTCTGCCTCCCGCCAGTTGGGATTCTTAACCTAGTTATGTTTATTTGAATATTTAAATATCATTGTTTATTTACATTGGTCCTAAAAAGCCCCGATGGGGAGTGGCCAATTAATTAAGTATACATTTTTAATTGCGTATACATGATTAGCCTGTGTGACAGGCGACCTGCACCACAGGTATCGAGGATTTGGTGACACGTTTGGATGCACCGACCACTGGCTAGTTATGAGTTGATTAAATTCTGTAGAACAAAAGTGGCAATGGGCCATATACCCTATGAGACTTGCGCGCAGGGAATCATGGTTTTTGTCTGCATCACGCGCAGGACATCTTCAAGACATTGCATGCAGCTACCATGACTCCCTGTGCGCGCATTTCATAGAAGGAATGGGGTATTCAAAAAAAATAGAACTGAAGTCGCTTGTTACCCTGAAACCATGTTTCGAAGAGAAAGAAAAGAGAAACATGTTTCGAAGAGACACATGCAACTTCTGAACACAAAGAACTTAAGTGGACCCTAAGTATAAGTTAACCCTAAGTCATTGTTGTTAATTCTAGTCTCTTTAGTTCTCTTGTTACCTTCAGTTGTATTTAGTTGCACCTAGTTGTATATTAATAACTCGTCCAAACATGACCCGTCTAGATTAGCTCAGCTATCCGCGGGCATGTTATAATCGTAATTTTAATTTGATAACAAATAAAATATATGTATGTATGTATGTATGTATGGAAATAGCATTTTTTAAAAACGTCCCAAAGCGACCTTCTATGAACCCTCTATTAGAAAAAAACATCTTCGTGGGGAACTGGGAATGGTTTGGAGTACTCTCGATGGAACCCGCTATTGTGATTGGATGATAAAATTCAGAAGTTTTTAAATTTATCAGTGCCTCAGTACAGTATCATTTTGACAACGAAGACTTCTCCGGCCTCTCATCGACGCTTGAATGCCGTGAGGGATTGCTAAAATGGGATTTAAGAGCTCAGCGCTGGACAGGAAAAACGTGAGGAGCCCGAAAAGAACGTGCGCGGACATCATCTGCGCCTACCTCGCTCTCGTCCCCAGTCCCCGATGCCAATCTCGTCCCCAGCGTATGCTTTTCTTTTGGTCAGCAGCAAGATCGTGGTCTCTGGCCAGTCCCAATTTTACAGTCCGTGATTCACGGATTTCTGGCCGTTTCAGCTCAATGCTTATAATTAGCACCTCTGCGCATGTTCAAAACTTGGGGCTGGCCAGTCCCCCAAAAAAACGGTCTCTGTGGACGAGACTGCGTATAACAGTTACTAGCTTATGTGTACACGCACAGAAACGAACGCGCGTCCTGGGCCTGGGGAGACTCTACAAAGTTTTATGCGGGGAGGCTCCGCCAGGAGGTCCAACCCCTTACCCTTTACTATACCATTTTGACAGAAAAGCCAACGTATCCCTTTCGTATACCTTTTATGGTAGAAAGGTGCCCCTTTCACGTACGTATTTGAGAACAGTGCATCCCTTTTCTAAACCCTTGAAATGAATTTAACGAGGTGGTGCTTAATAAATTAGACGATACCGCCATAAGATGAGTCTGTTCGAAATATTTTAAGGTCATTCCGCTGAAATAGAACCTGCACTGAGATTTTTGTGAAACTTTGCCTATCGATTGTTTATATTATAGGAACTTAAATTTTGAAATAAAAATGAGGGGTCTCCATGTTCGTTTAGGAGCAAAAGCACCTTGTTTATACACATAAAAATCCTTATAATAACACCATGATTGTAGTTACGATTGCTTGCTAAATTCACGTTTCCGACGATTGCTTTTTGTTCGACACTGAGAATTGGTCCATATTTATTTTTCACAGAGAAATTTATTACTCAATTCAAAACAACACAAAAAAATTATAGATCACCATACTAGTTTGCGAGAAAAGGACGATTTCCCTCTATGGCGAGGTCCAGCTGTAAAGAAAAAGCCGCCATTTTTGAATGCGCGCGCGCTAATCGCGCGTGAAATTATGCGCAGTAGGGATGCGCAGTGCAATACTGGGGAATGACCTTAAGTTAAGTCCCTTTTATATTGCCGGTTTTCATGTGACGTCATCAATTTCCAAAATAAGAAATTACCAATCCTTGTGAAGTTTTAGTTTCATCAGATGTAAGACCCTCTAATAACTTAACGTTTTGCAACGTTTAAGCCCGACAGGGT
>Ga0126338_10000041_pt1 | contig 37728 bp, 17 predicted proteins | sample OrbCmetagenome_2_FD_92529 | JGI IMG/M metagenome (GOLD analysis project Ga0126338, IMG submission 92529) | Coral microbial communities from Petempiche,Puerto Morelos, Mexico - Orbicella C C metagenome | ecosystem: Host-associated > Invertebrates > Cnidaria > Coral | place: Petempiche,Puerto... | reverse complement strand
GTTCCAAAATGGTAAAAACATAGTCGCTCAGGATAAAATTGGTCGCCAATTTGGCGAGCACTTCGATCAACAATACAAATTCATGAGCTCCACATGGCAAAACAAACCTTGAAAAATGCGGGTACCCATCTAGGAAGATTTCTTCACACAACTTCATTTGGAAAAATGCCCTGGCTGAATGCAAAGCGATTCCACGTTTACCAAAAAACTAGAAAATGCACAGTTTCTGCTCAACGGATCGACCAACTCAAGTAATATGTACAGGGGGTACGTAATCAAAGTGTCTCGCAAAATACAAGCAATAATCAGAAGAGACCACGCTAGCCAGTCCTAAATGGAATGCGGGAAGAGAGACCTTACCTACATTTTATCCGGGAAAATACGACAAAAAACAACGCAATAATTCATTGCCCTAAAAGGTGTTAGTGAGCTGACAAGAATATTGGTCACTCGCCTGACAAATTAAGAACATTCTAGGTTTCCCTTTATGCGCTAAGCGAAAAATGCTTATCTATCGGAAAAAGTAGTCGAAATATTTTGAAACTAAACAGTTTCAAATCGTTGTAACAGTTGATGTTAAGATCCTAATCGCGACAAACGCCCAGTGATTTTGAATGAAGAATGCCAAGGCCCTCTGACAGAATAAGGTCTGACCCCACCTACATCTAAAAGCTCATTTTCAGTTCAAACTTGGCTGAGTTAAAAAAGACGCTATTCCAGTATCAGCAAAACGGACATACCTTTAGCCCACAACAAAGATGTAACCACTTGACGTAAAATATTTGCTAGTTTTCATTTAGTGTTTGGATTAATTCGGGGTTGTTAAATTGAACATCGAAGAACTAAGTGAACATCAATAGCGAGTCTTATTTCAGCTAACATGATTTCAAAAATTGGAAGTTTGGCAGGCGGTCAATATTGAAAATGTGATAAAAGAAAGGTAATTTATGGCAAAAGAACAGAACAAGAACCCAGACCACTGGATAAACCTTGCACATGTTGTGTCTTGAGAAAAGAAATTTATAAAACACAAAAGTGAACACATTCTAAATGTTTGTGTTAAAAAAGCAATCGGTAGCCAAGATAAGAAACTTGTTCGGATTCGCAGAAATTTGCGATTGCCAAGAGATAAAATTGGCCAATGTTCAGTTCTTTCCTTTCGAGAGCACGTTAGCTATAAAAGTTGCATGCCTTTCCTGTTCAGTTATTCTTACAGCGAAAACAAAACATCGTGGAAATGGTAATACAATGGACAGGTTACGACGATAGTTTTCAAAACATTCTCTTTTCTTCAAATCAAAACAATACAACGGAATAAAGTTTGATAAAATGAGTGGGTCAGACCCAGGACAGGATTTAAACTCACGCACCTGTATGGAGAAAAGGGCTTTCTGTGATAGTATTGAACATGTACGCAGTAACAATATAAATCTGGTTGAATGTACAATGTCTGTAAATCATTTCTGACAAGACTGTAGCATTGAAAAACTCAACTCCTCTTAGAACAAGATAAAGCTACAAGCCATATCTCTTATTTCTCAAGGACTACCCGCGTAATCCTACTCAAAACATTTGAAGAACATCCATCAGTCGGGACATATCGCGCAATGGCATTTTATTGTAATCATGAGAGGTTTCATTTGTGAAATAACAACGGATAGAGCGCGTAAGCAGCATTCGGTACTCAGTTACCGCTTAACATAACGATAGAAAGGCCGACGAAGAAGGAAAACGGAATCGTCAGGTATCATTCTTAAGATTGTATCCACTTACCTTTGAAAAGTTGGAACCACACTGCCGCTTAATTTTTGTACTGAGCCATCGAACATAAACTGATTACTGAAGACATCGAGTTATGTTGAGAACTGCTGAGTTTAGTCTAAACGCGATCTCCAGTAGTTTAATTGCATTTAAATTTAGCAGCAGAAGTTTTGAAAACAATCAATTTGGCAATATCTCCTTTGATTACACAAATGTTATAAGTTAGGGGTAAACTTGAGGTTCGCGATGAAAACTAAACTGCGATTGTTTTCACAGAATTCGTCCAAATTTTGAGATCGATGAAAAACAACAGGTCACTTATGGCCCTTGACATAACTGTATAAAGGCTGGAAGTTCGACTGCACCATTATAGAAGATCGTAAATGGATGGTCTTCAAAACCTCACGGCAAAGGAAATACATTACTAAGCACGACAAACCGCTTCGCCTTCAGCAATGATGTTTGATAGGTAGTAAGTTTAGAAAAAACAAGTTATAAAAATATATAAATCCTAAACCATAATTATACCTCCTGAGGAAAGCCAGAAACATAAACCGTTTGTCACGAGCAATGGATTTATTTGGACTTTATAATTTTTGGATTAAACAACCATAAAATTTGAAAATTATGCATTTGCATTGCGAAAACTGATAACAGCTGAACGTTGATAGATGCAGTGATGTGATTCAAGCGAGAAAATTCAAGGCGAGAAAATAGCTGAAGTCACAAAGTTTAACAGAAAATAAAGGTCTAATCGTGACGATAAAAGGGCTCCTGAGAAGCAGACACCAGTAGACAGAAAGCAAATTAATATTGTATACACTGTGGAAAAACCACGAGATGGACCAAATAGGAAATATAAACAACTGACCAACTTTCGAATTGCACTTTGCTTTTCTCAGCGGGAAATACGCGAAAAGTAATAGTTCTCTCTGTTGTTTGCGGTTAAAAAGTACAAACGTCTTCAGAAGACAACACAAAGTCGGGCTAAAAGTTCTACACCGATTCGGAAGGTATACGAGTCTTGCCCAACAGCCAGGTAAGATTATTAACAAAGGCAGCTAATAGCCCTCCACATGGAAAAAACACAGCTTGAAACAAACAGGTACTTTTCCATAGGTGCATGAAAAGCCGGCGGACTTAATCAAAGTTAGAATTTTCGATTTCGCAACAATCCAACCCAATGCTTGACAATGTGAAATTTGATGTGGAGTTACAACGAGAACCACCCTGGAAGAGCGTATTCGAACGGAATGAATTCTTCCTTACTCTCATGACAAACAAGTGTATGAAGTGAAACAAATTTAACGTCGACCATTATCCTCAGAAAAAAGGAGAAAATCAATTTGAAAAGAATCCCTGCATTCGAGGTTAATTTTGTATTATGTTTACGTAAGCCATGGGAAGATGCGGTGAAAGCATGTGAATATTGCATGAATGTTTGTACAAATAAAATACCTTTAAAACGATATCAAATATTTCAAAAGTATAAATATTTAATCGACTTTGATTTAAGGAGGCAGAGTGCCTATTCATCTGTCACTTCTGCTTGCCTTCTCGCTGGTGAAGTACAAGCAAAGGAGACGTCTTAGGTAAGTTTTCGTAGTTAGAGGAAGGTATTTATAAAATTGCCCATGTTTGCTTGCAAGTTTAAGTTATTATTTGCCTGCAATTTAGATTGTTTATTTTTCAAAAGTAAATAGAGTGAAGATATTTTCCCGTTGCGGATTCTATTTACTCCCATATATTGTAAAACAGTTTAATCTACCCTAGGCCCTAACAAGAAATATTTGAGAAAAACTCTCGTTGTTATCAAACATTCTAATCCGTCTAATGCTGCAACTTTAACTCATAAGAAACATCCGCTGAGTTAATCTTGGACAAGCGAAACCATTATATCACCCGATTATCCATTTACCCTGATAAATGCGAACAAATAGAAGCATTATGCCTTGAAGTTTAAACCGGTCGGTGACAGAAAAGATAATGAACACGGGGACTTTGGGTATTGTGATCGCATTATCAAAATGAAGGTGAACAATTTGTAGTTGTAAATCAACAAGGAAATACGTTTCGCCGGCCGGTCCAGAGCGCCTCTGATAGTAGACCGCGGCAAAAAATTATTTACTGAATGACGTATCTTGAAATCATAACAAACGTGATAATTCGCAAATCCATTGGCTTCGGGCATGTGTCTACCAGTCGCTTGGTTTCATGGATTTGCTGTTCATGAACTAATTAATGATTTAGAAGGCACTTCATCTGGTAATAAGATATTGTTGTCAATTAAGGATGAAAAACGTGGCTGACAAACGCTGAAGTTTACGAGTAACAGTATTAATAGCTGCAAAGTAATAATGGTGCTTTGTCACACACAAAGGCCAACACAAGTTTCCGTGCTAAGATGTTAAAAATAACGAAACCTTAATGAATGAATGGCAGAGTAATAGTGATAAAACCACAAGATTTAGCGACAAAACAAGGGCGTAAAATCAGTTGAAAACGTAACGAAATGTTTTCGAAAGGACTACAATTTCATTTTGCGAGGGGGCTGCTAAGAAATTTTAAGGAAAAAAAACTAATAACGTTGATGATTCATTGCTAGCTTTGTTTGAATCAAGTGGTAAAACAGCAACCGCGCGACAAAACAAGGTTACCATAATTGATACATAAACACTGGTGATTTCACTGCCCTTGCTAGCGCAACTGCTGGAGTGACAGCTGACTTCTAGACCATAAAAAGGAACCGAAAAACAAATAAATTAGCCAACAGCTGGGAGTTGCGTGCTCAGAAATGCTCTATGAACAATGACTCGTCTATAGTAAAATTGCGCAGTCAAATAAGGCTATTGCCCACCTAACGCACCTGTTAGGTAGCAAATCAGCTGCTTTCCTTATTAGCATGTGTGCTTTTGTAGCATTTCCGATTCTAAGTTGGAATCAATGGATTATAACGGATAAAAACAAGCTGAGGTTTCAAATTGAAACAGCGGATTATAATGGATAAAACAAGCTGTTTCAAATTGAAGGGACTTAGAGAGCCCCTTTGTTTTCATATTGTTTGAGTGAAGCAGCCTTTTGTTTCTTTAATAGCCGCAACGTAAACCGAAGACGTGATCTACAGTTAAGTCGCGTTCTTTTATTGGCCTCCCAATTTTTTGTTTGAAGTGAACGAGTTTACCTCGAAGGCTTGGCTCGCGCAATTTAATTAACCCCTTTTATGAAGCACTGAATAGCTTATGGTAGAAAATGAAGTTAATTTAATTTAGCCTTTCAATTGTGCTCCATGTACCAGCTATTGAAATTTTACCGTGGGAAAAATTTGCACGACTCTTCTATTTCAGGACCACAATCGTGGAACGCCTCTATCGACACAAAAGACAATAACATGGGCAAAATGCCTAGTCATGTGACATTGTATAAGTCAAAAGCTAACAACAGGTTTCTTTGTTTGAAGAGCACTTTGCGCTAATGAGTGACAGTGATTTTAATCTCTTATGCGATCGATGTAACAATTTTCATATCTCTGCTGAGAACGTGATAGAATTCCCAAAGAGGCTGGAATGTTATCAGAAGTTGTCAAAGGTGCACCTACATAACTTACATATCTTGACCGGAACTTCCAAGGGGCCCAGGCAATTCAGTTGATGGCAAAGTTGGTGCACGTATTAGTTAGTGTTCACAAAGCACTTAAAGCAAGAATCTTTGAGTTTTGAACAGTAGGCATAAGTGATTCTCAGTGCTTTTTCAGTTTTACCAATTTGTTTTACCAGGCAAACAGAATACCTCGTGAGCACTTTGAATGCTGCAAAAACATTGTCCTCAACAGAGAACAGGGGGTCCATGAACTATACCTGATTTTAGTTTGCAAGACATTTGAGGAGTTTGCAACCGAAACCTGCAGCTCATTGTTATCGGAACGCTATTCTTATCTAGCCGAAGGAAGAAACTCGGATAGCTAATTCTAATTGTGCTGGTCCCAGAGCTAGACATCGCGTCAACTTGTAAGCTTGTGAATAAAAGCTCAATGAATGACTATTAATGTGGATGCTACCTCGCAGTATTACATGTGGCACAATTCGTTTTTCATTATTGGGTGAAACGATACACCGAATGCTATATTTGACCAGTTGAACTTGGGCGCTCTTGGGAGTAAAAAGATGAGTTGATCACACCACTGATCGATAAGATAGGTTTAATCTGGAACTAACAACAAAGACACAAATAGGAGCCAAAATAAACGACTACAAGATGTCTACAATTGTTTGAAATGGCAGGCAGCCACTTCTAGATTACAGTTATCAAACGTTTGAAAGGCGTGTGTCAACGCCACATCCAAAAATTCCTGAATTGTGGTTATTGTTACAGGAAATAGGTCGTTAAGGTACTGACCTTGTAGGATGAATGTTCCCATTTTGACTTGAAATTCCTGTTGACAAATAAGCTCTCGCTGTATAAACAAACTGCAACTGCTGATAGCAGAGATCCACCTCTTATCAACAGAGATAACGTAAAGGAAATGAAACATTAGTCAAACCCTCATCACCTCGTTCTCACCTTGTTGGAGATAAGTTAACAAACCCTCTACACGGGGGAATGATAAAGCTATCACTCAAAGCAATTTTCAAGGTTAACAAAACAAGACGACATAACAAAAAACAGAGAACAGATAATGTGCGTTAAACTTCGAAAAGTTTGTTATTACACAATGGATCACCCACATTGTTGAAGAGGGTTGGAATGCTAAACAAAGTCAATAGCAATCGAGTGGAAGCATGCTTGGTTCCAAGTCGAGTCATTTTTTTCTGCCAAAGGTTCAGTTTCGAGTTGTGGTTACCTAAGAGTTTAGCAACGGTGAAAGAAGCACTCGAGGTAGCTCACCATGATGAGGGAAAGTTGCTTTATTGAATTGCGTGGTAGTGTCACTGGCCATTGAGACTTACAACATGCTAGTAAAACAGCGTGACATCGTAAAAAAGCCCCTCGACCTAGACGTAGACTACTAAAGATAACATAAGCTGTAATTGGTTGGGAGGGACTTGGGAGGGACTTTAAACACTGCCTGCTCCTGGTGGGGCCTCGATACAAACCGTGAGGTCATTGTCTTTTTTGTGACTGGCACACACACTGGCAGGTCGGAAGTTCGCGCCTACAACAATGTGTAATCACATCTCCGATGGCACAGGCATTATTCATTGGCGGGTATTTAATAACTAACTGTTAGGCGGAGAGACCTTGAACTTTGTTGGAGAAGAAGCCGTTTCTTCAGTCAAGTAGCTGTGAATAATTGATTGCTATCTTATGTTGGATTTATTGAATGAAACTATTGAGAAGCCAGTAATCTTTTCCCACGAGGCTCAAGTCTTGGATTTGGCATTCCAAAGGTGAGTGCGTTCCGCTTTCGTCGATATCTGACGAGGTGAGGTACTCGGTAAATTATATAACGGAGCCAATTTTTCCCCAAAGAGCATAGGTTCAATTTCCGGAAACTATCAACACGCTGAGTTTATCACTGAATTATCAGTTTCATATCTACTGTTTTACAAGTTTCGTTAGGACAGCAAAGTCGCGAGTGAATCGGCACTATTCATAGGTCTCATTGCACCAACTCAAATGGAAACGGAAAGATTTGATAGAATTTACATTAGACCCACAAGGAACTTTTGGGTATTTGGAGAGTTCTCTGGATGAACAGTACATAGCTCTGGGCTGTCCAGAACTCAAAGCAGTTGAAGATTAAGGAAAACAAAAATCACTAAACAGCCTTTGGTAGCGCTAAAAATGCATCTGTTTCATACGAATATGAAATAGGAAATTCGGCGCAAACTATAACGATGTACTATATGCCTCTCTTTCGAGGAAGTTAATGGAGGTATTTAAATACAGGAAATTCTGTTTGTAAACAAACTCTTTGTTTAGGCTTCAATTTACACGGGTTATTGACGACAGACTTAGAGTTATCAAAACAATTTAGAAGCACTGTAGTCTTATTTGCTGAGGTGCCCATTGGCTTTCGTTAGACAGCGACCACCATTAATATTCAATTTGCAATTCATCCACCGGTCGATGGAGTATTATTCGTGTTTTCAGTCGAAACAATGGATCGCCACGGTCTACCTGATCTGTGTTTACTATGACCGTGGTTTAATATTCAAAGACATGGAGATTTCGAAACGGCGTGACCCCCGAATAATTGACATCAATTTCTGAGAAAAAAACAAGAGAGAGCCTATAGCGTAGTTTGTCTTTGTAGTATATTGGACAGAGTTCGCGAAGATTGAAGGACAATGCTGTAAATGTAAATATGCCAGAACAAACACGTGGGTCTGACAATTGACAAATCTCTTTGAACTCCAACGTTAAGAAAACATAGCCAAAAAGGGTTGCTAGGATTTATCGATGCTGTCGTCACGAGATTTTGGATCAATGCACTATGGTAAAGAGGCTCAATTTCATCAGATTCTAGGCAGGGGTCGTTTGTGATTGATGGGGTCGAAACAAGAGAAACTTTTCATTACACAGCCTCGGGGAATGCCAGAACGTTTTAAAAGCTCTAAGAAACGGATGGAGTTTAACGGCGGCTGATAAGCGAAGGTAAAGACAAAGTAACATGTTGACTGACACTATGATGATTTGCTTGTCTAAACAAACAAGCTTAACAGGCATTATTTTCAACAGTTTTGTCTACGAGATCCCTGCGTGTGAGCGAGTCCGTACTCAACAGACAAGATTAACTGACATTTAATTTGAACTTTCGAGAAACATAGATAACAGTGCCAACCGCAGTCCATCGGTTATTGGCGTCGATATAAATGCTATTATTCAGCGGCTATTTCGAGGTTTGCGCTCATTAATCGTTTAGCAAACACCTGATCTTTACCTTGGTGTTATTGAAATAATGAGGTCTTGCAAAGTCCATGGAATAATGTTTCTGAATCAAGCCCCTAAGTAACCATAACATTGGCAATTGAGGAACCAAAACAAAGGAAATACATAAACATTTCACAAGCTTCCTGTGATCAAACGAATCCGCCTAAAAGCCGAAAATAGCACTCAAGGTCTTTTTCACCTCATAGAGAGCGATTTCTGCCAGTAGATAATGGTTCGGGAATTTTAAAAGCGAGCTAAGATTTCACGAAACCGTATTCAAGTCCCACGCTTGTCACTTAATTATCACGTTCCCGCCAAGGGCAAATCTGTCAACTCGGAGGGCTTGACAAACCATAAATGCAATAAACGTTGCGAATATATAATCACTGTCCTGTAGTGAAATTTAGATTAGTTCAGTAAACACAAACAGCAGGTTAACAGATAAACTTCCGCGGAGTTCTGTCAATTCTTTTCAAGACCGGATTGTGGGAAAAAAACCGGAGAAAATAAGTTCACAAGATGTGCTTTCGTAAGCGTATGCAGAGCGGCGATGTGTTGACTTATCCGACTTAGCACGCATTAATACACTAACTTCTACTTCAAGCACATTTCAATTAAGTCCCACGCGAGACAAGACAACTGTTGTTTCAGATGTAAATAATAGGGCAATAAATTGAAGCACGGCCAATCAGAGTGTTCGTGCTTGGAAACAATTATGTCTAGCGAGGACAGTAGGAGCACAACCCGTGGAGAAAATATCAGAGCGACCCCAGTTAGTTCTTCAAAAGCTTCCCGGTTCTTCTCAAGGTTAACTGACGGGAATAAATTGGTTTAAATCGCCTTAGCTTCGGAAAATTTTGCCGCATCGAGATAGGGCAAGATATTCTCCTAAGCTGAAAGCTGAAAGACAAGAAAAAGGTAATTGAATCTTTAGCATGTTTTTACGAAAAAAACTTATCGAGTTAACAGTGATCCAGTGTCCATCGAATTTCACTCAGTGCCCAGATATAACATCCTTTGCTTGACTTAATGAGTTGTCGCATGATTTCTTCGAGGAAGTTCGCGTGCTTTTTGATAATGTCATTCAAGAAAAAAAAAAAGGCACAGCTGTTTTTTATGTCATTTTTTTATTTCCTTCAGAAGAAAACAAAGCCGGCTTTTGCCTCACACTTTAGGTCAGATTTTAAATTTGTGAGACAGGATCGTATTTTCCCCGTACAATTACAAAGACAAACAATTTGCGTCGATCTGATAAGGCTCAGAGGAGATGAATCTGGTGTTGCAACACGAAAATGACCTTTGAATTCCATCTTTCTGTGATTAAACCAGAAATAGGAGAACCGCAGCTGCAGATTTCCGGTGAACAAGAGCGTGGTATGTCTCCGAAACATTTACACAGCTTTGTGTATCCTTACACTAGATTTAGACGTCTTCTCGTTGTCAACTTCAATGAAAATGCCCCTTACAAACTGGAAATTGTTTGTTTACACTGAATTATAAATCTTTAACAACTCTTTTGAATAAACATTTGGAATGTACACAAACCTTAATAGTACCAGCAAATACTGTAATCAGCCTCAGAGACGTTTCAGCGGCGAAATATTTACTTTTGAGGGGGGTTTCATGACGTTGCAGTCACTCTAAACTGTAATTAAAACCAAGGAAATAATAATATTAAGCTCATTCTTGACTGCGGGAAAATGAGTATTTGGGCTTATCAACAAGCGCCGCTATCGCTTTAAACGAAACCCGTTGACTTAATTCAGAACATTTCTAATCAAGACAGTTCTTTTGAGTGATAAGGAAGTCCGCTTGTCTCGCTTAATTTGGAAATGTTTCGCGCGTTCTTGTCAAACACGGCTCGATTGTCTGGCTCTTGGGCCGCGCACAGGTGGAGCGAAATAAGCGCTCCTGTCTTGTGTTTTTGTCCTGTTGTTTTCGCAGAAAGAGGAAAGCGCATTTGCATGGTACAGGACCCCAGCGTGGGGCAGCATTATCGCGTAAAAAGAGTCACAGCGGGAAGTTTGTAATAATAAAAAATAAAATCTACATCGTATAATTAAAGCTAAATAGCCTGCACTTGGGCCAGACAACATGTGAATTGCTTTGTGCCTTTCAATACCCTTCATCTGCCGATTGCTTCTTTCTGATTGGTATAGTCGCGAACCAGGTGTTAACTATGGGTGTGGGGAAGAGCGTTTCACTTTTCGCTCCTCCTTGATGATAACGGGAGAATATTTTCGCGCCTTGGGTGTAAATATACAACAAGAGTCAAGGCATTTAAAAAATTGTACACTCATGAGTGTTTGATAGAAAGGTAAACGAAATTTGGCATAGTTGGTGTAAATAATAAAAGTGAATGGATAGAAACAATTAAGGGCCTAAACGGACAACTAGCAGCTGCCAGAGTAGGTGGTCGCATTGCTACCAGACAAATAAATGAATCAATTGACGCTTTGTAAAGAGCATAATGATTGGTTCGATGGACAAAAGATAGCGTGATGTCAGGATATTTATAGAAAGTGATAGATAATGAATAGAAGAGCCAATCAAATGTCATATCGACAAGACAAACACCAAACAGTCTTTAGAATTTCTAATTTATATATTATTGCCACAGAACAGCCTCCAACACTTCAGAATTAACTCTGTCAAATACAAGAAAAATGGCCTCGGCAAACCACGAGCAGCAACTCAGCAGCTACGAGCCGGAGCTGAAGAAGGAAGACGGTGGATCAAGTCCAATCGACAGCGAAAAAGCCGAAAGTAAGGAAGTCTCGTCGAAAGATCCCAATGTAAAGCCGCCGTACTCGTACGTCGCGCTGATCGCGATGGCGATTCGAGAGTCTTCCGAAAAGCGGTTAACCCTCAATGGAATTTACCAGTACATTATCAGCAAGTTTCCGTTTTACGAGAAGAACAAGAAGGGATGGCAAAATTCCATACGGCACAATTTATCACTCAACGAGTGCTTCATTAAAGTGCCTCGAGAAGGCGGCGGTGAGAGAAAAGGTAACTACTGGACCTTAGATCCAGCCTGCGAGGACATGTTTGAGAAAGGAAACTACAGGCGCCGGCGCCGTATGAAGAGGCCCTACCGTCAGCCCACATTGCAGCACACAAACGGAATGTTGACAGATCCGCGCGCTGCAGCGTACGGAAACTTCATCGCTCCAAAGTGGTCGGCATATAACCCAGTTCAGAGTGTACCTGCAGCAGGGGGAAACTGGCGAACTGCTCAACCTGCTGGCCCTCTTTCGTACCCGTGCAACCCGCAATCGTCTAGAGTTCCACCAGGATATGCGGTTGCACCCTACATGAACATGGGATCAACCGTTGGAGTCCCCGTCAGCTCATACACAGGTACGCAGTATTCTACACAAATCCAGAACCCCGTGAATAACCAGTGTGGGTACGGAGCCGTGGCAATGCCCAGTGTAGGCTGTCGCAGACAAACTGATCATACAGCCGCAGTCCACGGCCACCACTTTACTAATCCATACTGGAATCCACCAGACAAGCATACCTTTGATGCTCAACCACGTTCGTAGAAGAACGTGTGCGAGAGATTAATGACTGCAAAACGTTTCTACGACCTAGAGATTTTATTTATATGAAGCCACGTAAGAATTACTCTTGGATCCTAGTGGAGAAAGAAAAACTAAATACAAAAAAAGAAAAGGGATTAACAAAGTTTAGATGTACACTCCAAATAGAGATTTCATGTAATATTTGAGTATTATATTTACTTTAATCATTAAATCAGAAGCCCCCTTGATATGGTATCTGGGCATTCCAGCCAGGGCAACAGTTGACCTACAGACAAATCGAATTGTACCAAATCATATATTATCTACAATACAGAAGAGAGAGAAAAAAGAAGACATGATTTTTTTCTTCGATTTATTCTTATTTCGCACGTATTCGTATGATGAAAGTTCATACAGTAAGGTAACGAGCTAGTAAATGCATTAGTTACACTTTAGTGAGTTGTTATTAGCGTAGGCTTTCTATTTCAGTGTCAGGCGTCAAACGCCATCTCTTTACCGCGGAGAGACTTTCATTTCATATCTGCGATTTGCAGAACACTTTCAACTAAAAGGATTTTGTCGATCTATTCCTTCCATTTTAGAATTATGAGAGAGTACCTCTAGCATTTGTTGACTTTAATTTTGAATAATTCTACGAACGGGCGATAACTTGTCAGTTGTACAGGAGCCGTTTCAAACGTTCAAAGAAATACGGAAGAAAATGAATTTTGTGACAATAATTTATTTGCTAAGGCGGCGGTGTCACTGTCTTTTCTACGCCTTCAATGCAAATAAACTCTTAACCAGGATATCTGGCTGTTTTGATTTCCTTGAGTAAATATGGGGATAACACCATCGAGCGTCTCTAGACGCTCAAAATTGTGAAGTTCTCGGCCCAAGTAGTAAATAAAATCATTGAAGAAATTTGGGTCACTAGGTCAGAAACCTATACGCTTCTCAATCAAGATGGCTTCGCATCCTTGAGAATCGTACGATTTATTCGAGATTCGGATTTACGGTGATATCAAGGACATTGCTACATGGCACTTTCGTCACCTACTGCTTCCCTTGAACTCGGCAGGCGATTTCACTACTGGACTGTGGTTTGAGCTGTCGAACTGCACTGATTACATGGCCGTAACCTGAAAATTATTTGTCCGATCTTGTAGTATTTATCATTGGTTCCATTATCCTCCCACTATTTACTTTATCGTTGTCTCTGCTGTCTGCCACTCTGGTCTCGTAGCGCAGTTTATTAATCCAAATCAGCACCGCCAATGGGCAGGCAAATATGAGAGAAACTAAGGAACTGTTTGTTATTATGGGCCGTGTTTTTATTCGGAATATAAACCATCGCTGAACTTTATGGTGTTTTGACATCGAATTAAGCTTTTTCCATCGCTTATTGTTAACCAAACTTTCTGTTAAATAGTCAGCGATTAAATTCGAGAACGCTGACAAGGTGAGGGTCTTTCGCACCCAGAAGTGACACGAAATTTGACACTGTTAACTTAATTTTAAATGTTGTTATTGCGAGACCTTCGCTTGCTTTTTTTCGCGTGATTTTTAAGTCAAAAATTGTAAATTACCCGATGAAATTTACATTCCGGTACACGGATCTGTACCGATAAACACAACACAGTTTTTATTCTACCGAAATAACAATGAACAAAAAAAAAAACTTTCGACGTGCCCAAATTTCTCACACGCGTGGAAATCTAAGCAATGCATGAAAGTAGCCGGCGAAGACTTCTTGTATTCAAATTAACCACATATCCCGAGGCATTTCGGCGAGATAAGAGAATCATCATTTATGGTCGCGCGGCCTTCTAAATCTCACAAAGGATCTCAAAGCACGACACGTGTGGAAAACACTTTACTTGTCGTGACTGAATTCATTTCTTAAAAAAAGTTATGGTATAAAAATGATTTGGTCCTCATGAACTATCCGAAAAAGAACTTTTTAAAAACGATAATTTTTTTTTTCTTAACAGGTGGATCATTATTTTGACTTGCTGTTTCCGCAAATTTCTTTCTTATATTAGATGCGTGACGGACAGTTAAAAAATATCTAGGGTGGGAAATTTTACCGATCCAAGCCTTTCCGAAACAGCTGTGATAAACTGCAACTCCGTTTGCAAGGAAATGGAGAGGAAATGTTTCTGATTAAAGAGATATATTACATTTCCATGGATGCGAGAGGGTGCGCTGCTATAGAACAATCCCTGCGGGGTGCCCTCCTCTGCGTGAGGAGCGGCTTGAAACCGTCGTACGCTAAAATCTCTAAGAATTAAACACATTAGCAGGAAAATTGAAGAAGAAATGACACTGACAAAAGGGAAATTCGATGTTTTTAACCGCTAAACGAGCCCCATGCGAAACTAACGCTCGGTCAGCTGCAAACCTGTTTATAGTCCAGACCAAGTTTGAGCAAGGGGTTGGTTGTTTTCTGTTTCATCGGCAGCGTTGTCAAAGCTTTGTTTAAATTTATCAATATTCGAACAAAACTGGGCAAACTGCAAGGATCGGCAAGGAGGAAAGGGCAGCATAAAGTTTATTTACCTTTTTCAGGGTTAACTGGCTTTAATGCTCTTTGCAATGCCTATGTTAGAGGACATATTTAAGTGTTATATAACACGACCGCGCAGGTTTTCTTTTCGAGTCATTCCCTTATCTGCCCAGGACATAAACAAACCAAGGATGCTCCTCCATGGCGAACTTCATTAACTTTGAACACCAAGCATTCGGTTTGGAATTGTGCTAGGAAAGCTGGCCATGGATATACGTCGATGGCAAGGTCCCAACCCCACAGTATTGCACAGTTATAGATTATCGATTCACGCGCGGTCTGTTTAAAGAAGGTATCAGCGATAACTTTAAAAGCACCTGTGAACTTGCAGGGAAGCTATTTTTTCTGATTAAGGACAGTGCGCCGCATTTAAACTTAAAAGATCAAGCGTAGCTTTGTTCTCTATTCTTGTCACGATTCTATGATTTTCTTGTATGGTTTGATACTGCAAGGAAGAGTAAGCATTTTTTTTCGGATCTTGTAGGTGCCGGCCCTTTTTAATCCTCGCCGAAACTATTGTCGTGTTGTTTATGCTATAGCGGCTTTACAGAGGCTAGGTGGTCTCTGAATTCAACACCCCTTTTCTTCTAAAGAGGCTGATATTTTGAATCGTCGAGTTAGCCATCGCCTCAAATGAAACACTTGAGAAAATAACACAATTACAGTTTTTCATTAATTCTTTAAAGAAGAGATGATAAACCCTCTTCAATCCTTTATAAAAAAAAAAAAACCCAGAGAATATTAGCGCAAACAAGAGCAGTTTTCACGGTTTATTTTTTAGCTCTTTTAACAACACTGAGTGCACTTCTAAAAACATGGGAAAGATTCAAGTGTTTTTGTGTACACCCTTTGAATTGCCTGTTATGACGACCACCAGAAGTATACAATCCAGGCTTACCAATATATTAATTTGCGAGCTTTTTGCCTCTTTCCCCAATCTAAATATACCATAAAAATTCACCAAGAAAAATTGGCGTTAAAGGCAATATATTTTTATTTTAAATTAAAACAAAGGGGTTAGTATTTCTACGAAAGCTTTTTGGTGACAAATTAAGTAATGCGTTTGGAAAATAGTTGGAATCAAATATTTAAAACAAAGCGTGTAAACCAATACGGAAGAAAACACATCTGTTTCAACTAGAGCAATATTCCTTTGAGCGATAAATTACATCTGTGTAAAGCTGGAAAGGAAAAAAACTACCTCAGTTTAAATGATATCACTGTGCCAAATTAGCTAAGATCGATATCGCGTCGAACGCAATCTTCCAAAGCGCGAGTCAACAGTAATTACACTGATCTGGTTACATTTGATCAGCAAGAAGGTCTACTAAGCCACTACACGCTCAACATCTTTTGAAATAATTTGCGAAGAATTTAAGCTATAAAGAGGGTACCTCTCAGAAAAGCCATTCAATGAAGCAATACGCTTTGGCACGCGAAGAACCGACTATCAATGAACACCGAGTACAATAAATATTTCATTAAATTTAGAACATTCTTAACTGGTTTTCTCTCTCTTATCCTTTAGCACCGTCGGCTTATTAGGTGGAAATAAAAATATTCCGACAAAATGAGGATTATCTCTGTTTAATAATGAAAATTGGGCACCTTATGGTGTCTCACAGTTACTGAGTCATCGGTCATTTCTTTCACAACTTTGATGGCAAGTTGTGTTCATCTTTGTAAACGATGTAAATAATAGATTCCTTCCTTCGCTTTGATCTCAAACAAGCTTAATAAAAGAATAAAGCCAAGACACTGCCGTCAATGATAGCTGAACGAGTCAGCCTTTTCAAACGTAGAATGTTCACAAAGGCGCAAATTGAAAATTGTACTTGGGAATGGCAAAGAACAGAGTTAAATTCTAACAACCGGGGTGTCACAGCGCCGCGCGAGATTGATCTCTCGGTCGGGTCTCTATTTTGCTTAACTTGCACACTTATCAAAGAAAACAATGAAGATATTTCGTAAAATAATGACGACTGAAACCCTCCCGTGTAAATTCTTGTAAAAACTTATGCCGCGCAAGCTAAATAAGATCGACCATTTTATTTTAACGCGACATTCGGCCGTTGGAACCATGAGGACATATTTTACGTATCTAGTTTATAGCCTAGTTACAAGGCAAAGCCACACGTTAAGGCTTTTCGTAGATAATACGAAAACATTTACAGGAAGATAACGAGCAATAAGCAAACTTCCCAGCGGGAATATTACACGAGTGCTTAAATATAAAAACTACTGCTTTAAAATAACTTCCTTGACATTAAAATAGCCTTCTTCTCTTACTTCTTCTTCGTCTTGTTTCTAGCATCTGTTCCCATTTCCTGCTTAGCCGCGTCGTCGTGTCGATGAACATTTTATTAGGAAGTTCTTTGGGATTTTTAGTAAATATCTGCCCGGATAGACCTGCGTTAACAGATATTTTTGCTTGGTGCTGCACTGATGCGAAACGAGACGGTCAACTAAGGGCTTGCTTAAAACCACAAACGAACACATGGCGACCCCTTGCTAGTCATACACGATGGTGTCAACAAATTAGAATTACAAAACCGATAAGAAATTTGAATTTTACAATGACGGCGGTGCGGCTCGTGACAATCAGGCAAGGCGAATAGCTCGTTTAATCTTTCCTTTCACACAGAATACTGCAAAGTTTACTAGCTTGTTTGAAGCGAGGAAAGACAATTCTTTGCTTGCAACAGCGAAACTTTTCCTTAGACATTCCCCAATACATATAGTTTACAAGTTTAGCAGGCCAAAGGTAAATAGAACAAATATTCAGGCCGGCATTTTTTTATTAAATTAACACAAGAGTTCCTTCTCTCTGTTCCGAAATCGTTGTCGAAATCTCTTGAACTTTTCACCCGAGCATGTCGTAGGCAAATATTGCTCTCGGCCGCGGTCAAACAAATTATTGGTTTTGTATGCAGTGATGTTTACGTTTATCTGTCATCACACAAAATTAATTTTACCAAGCAGGTTCTCGTAATTCAGAATTTACAGATTGTTATTGCCTTGAAGGACTTACAATGAATTCATTAGGTTTTGAGCTGCGGCTGAAGATTGGACTTAATTAGCAATCTCTACACGTTTTCATCTTGAACATGGCAATAGATAAACCATCGAGGACTCGAAGCGTGAACCATCTAAACACATTGAACTCGAACCCATTCAAGCCCGTAATTAAGATGTTCAAATGAAATTGAAGAGCGAAAATAAAGCTTAAGAACTTACAACAGAAACTTCAGAATTAGTGTTTTTGGCCGATCGAGAACATCAAGATACAGTTTCACTCACCGTGGTTAACGCCGAAGCAAGGCGTTCTAATGCCAGCTATTTCAAATAAAGGAAAAAAACAGGAAAGAAAACACAAATAAAGGCGAATACAGGTTAATACAATTAAACCCGCAAGCAACGAGGCCAAAAAAATAGCCCAAGCTTTAACACTGGTCTTCGTGACTAGCAATATCGTAAAGTGCTATGAAATTGAAATTGATTACTCAAGCACCCGGCTTTTCAAGATACATTATCGGTCGGTAACCAAATAGCAAATAACATTTGACAGTGAATATGTTACTAGTTAGTCTGCAATGCCTACAAGATGAAGACAAATATTTACCCGTGACAGCTTTCTTAAGATCAAAATAAATATAAATACCGTATTTACTACAAGGGTCTGCTTTCTTCTGAGCAACAAATAAGGGGACTTAAATAGGAGATTCCGAAGATCAAGGACTTTGGTTCAGAAACCGCGGAATCAATGTTGTTTACTACTGTTCTCGACATTCCGCACAGTAAAGTTAGGTAAACTGGTGGGGCGCAAAACATTGATAACGTAGCAAGTGAGACAATACAAGAGAAAACAACACCACTTTGAACACAGGGCAGACAAGTTTACTACCGATGGCGGGCGTCTGAATATCTCAGTGTTTAGCTTCGAAAGTAGCGCCTCGCATGAGTGATAAGACCTTAATTTCCGAAAGAAATTGCATGATTAACCAGGGTATCGCCGCTTTGTTAGAAACTGTTAAAATCAAAGGAATCACAAATGATGAAGCTTTACTTTGGGGCTATTCTTGTTATCGAGTTGATGTAATTGCGAGATAGCCACAATCGCTTGCAAATATCTTCCAGACTGGGAAATTTTATTTTGACTGCAACCTGATCGTCTTTAGTAAATTATTTTAATTCGAAATTACTATGGAATCTTTCAAAGTCTAATTGGATTTTATTACTACTCTTGAAAGAAAGTCCGCAACAGTTCGAACAAAATTGCAATCGAATAACGCCGCAAAACTCGATGAATTTGTCTCTTAGAAATTGTTCTCATTATATTCAAGCGTCAATTTATTCTGATGAGCGAAGGAGTCAGATAATTTGGAAGAATCATGTTTCATTTATGCATAATTCCAAAAATCGGCACGTTGGCCTAGCAATCATTTAGCAGATAAGAATTGACGAAAGCTCATACGCCTAAAACTACGCATCGAAACTATAAAATATGTTTATCCAGATCATCGCTGTCCTCAGAACTCAAATATCTTTCAAATAATTAATATTTTTGGCGCACAGCGGGGGTTTTATGAACCCGTATTTTAATTCACATGCAGCGATATGAATTTTTACCCCTGGTTCAAATGAACTGCCAAACAATAAAAAAAGATATCGATGATTTTTTTCCTAAAAATTTAACGTTTTTCTGAAAATTACCTCCAAGATAATAATCGATATTTTGATCTGGTCTGAAAAATCATATCAGTATTTGAAAATCAGGCTGTTTATATTGTTTCTTAAGAAAATAAAGCGATGTTAAACATAGTTTGTCGATAGGTAAGCAAACAAACTTCAAACTTGAAAGCAACCGACATTGAAGAAGGGTCGTTACATCAGGAGCAAATATTTGGCCAGAGGAAGGACAACCTTGATGTGGTATTTGCGGATTTTTCCGCGTAAATTTTTTTCAAATTAATTCCTGTTTTCAATCATGAATATTTAAGCCGGATACTTCGGGTGATCATTCTTATTTCGTTTGAGCAATTTCCGCAATTTTAACGATATTTAATTAAGAAGATAGAATTCATCAAATCGAGATCATTCTTCAGTTTTTAAGTTCCGCATAAGCTATTATTACGTTTGCCTTTATTGGAGATTATTGCTACATGATCTTTTTCTATTAATCAGGAGAACATCGACTATTTTTCAAGACTGATAATCGAAAAGTAACAGATAACGAAAAAAGAAAGAATTATGGCAATAAAAAACTGACATGCCCACAAAAACTACAGACAGTAAAAGAAGGAACCACATCTTAAGCAAATGAAACAAACAAACAAACAAAAAACATTCCAACAACCATCAGATTTAATGGAGCAAAAACTTGAAAAATCAACTAGTGTTATTCGGAATGCTATAGAAAAAAATCATCCAAGGTCGAGAAGCGTATCTCTGTAAACTCGGCTCTCATGATATGAAGGCGTGGCCGACTCACCGAGCTTAAAGTGATAATTTCCAAAAACTCCGCTCTATTCCACCAAAATACACCGCTCCGGTACGGTAACTAAAGGCGAAGGGGTGCCTGGCGTGTACACCGAAATGTACCTCATTAGTGCCAATAGTTTCTCTCTGGCAAACGTGCCTAAAGCGGAGAAATAAGAAATAAAATACCTTACAGCATACATCATGTAAACTCTGACTTAACAGCTCTGTTTAGGTTACAAAGCATTTCGTATCCACTAGGAGGCTAAACTGTTTTTAAACGTTTTTTGTAACTCCCAAACGAGCGCTACATGTATGTTCCTTTCTTCAAACACGCTGTTTACTTCTACACGAGAAGCTACACGCTGTCGAACATGATTGATCATATTGCACAAAACGTCTAAAGGCAATCTTGCTGGATACAGAAGTAGACGCCGAAGTGATTCGAAATCACTGCTAGCGGGACAATAAAAACATCGCAATATCAACACTGAGCAATGCATACACGCGCCGTTTTCAAAACGGCGCGTGAGAGTGTCACGTAAAGAAACACGAGTTTCAGTTGGGATAGGGTCTCTAGAGAGAGCCAAACATACGTTCTAGATTATAAAGCACAGTGAGCCACGCGGTATTCGAGACACACTCATCCATCATTAAACAATAAAGAAGTTTGACGGAATGTCTTGATCATGCTGAGTGCTGTGTTGAGTCCAAGCTTTTTAGAACAGCAGCATGCACCTACTCCAGGTGTGTAGTGGGTTATTATTATTATTTTTTGAGTCATATACTAGGACGCCTAATAGTCTCTCAGTTACTTATTTAGAACAAGGGTTCGGATAATTTTTAACGTTCACGGTTGGCGCAGAAGTTGGCAAACCTATGAAATGTCGGCGGCTCTTGTCAATGGTAACAGCACAGCGCATCGAAAGTGAGAAAAACACAAGGTAAAGCAATGGTTAATAAGAACTACTACACACCGCTTCATTCGTCATAATTATACTGTGTACTTGTATCAGTGTAAAGAAACCTTTTTGAATAGCATTTACCCAGTTCAGCCGGATGGAAGTCTACTAATCATACCAGGCCATACCCTAGTTCTAGCACACCTTTTCCCATCACCACAAACGAAAAGTTTCATGGCACTCTTAAACTTCATTCTTAGCGAATAGACATAAAAAACAGGCAATAAGGCCGGATTTTGTGATTGTTGTGTGGCTCGAATTCGCGACACTAGTCGCCCAAGTTGACAAAAGTGCCACAAGTGCAGCGTCCCCATAAATCACACAACACGATTCATTTTTCCTATCCCTCAGGGCAATCCATACAAAATGAATGTTTCAACTCTCAGGGAAATTGAGAACGCAAAGCTGTCCTTCGACGGTTGAAAACTTGTGACAATTACACTGGAACAGACAGGTCGCAATTGTGTCAACAGCGAAAAACTTGAAATAATTTTAATCTCCAGTTTAACAGTGCTTCTTTGCTGCAGGCAGTTCGTCCGGCAAGTCTAAGAAAGGTGAGATCGGAGTTTCATTTCGTAATTCTCGAAACTTGGTGTCATTTAGTTCGTAGCCACTGTAAAATTATATTTCACGCTAATTATAACGCAAAAAGACATGCTTTAGGGCGTCAAGAACGTACTGCTCGTACACGGTAAAGAAGTATTAAGCATTAAGCTTTTGAATTAAGCTAGTCAAACATGGCCTGTTTAATTACATGGAACGTGCTCTCTGTAGCGAGGCAAAGATTTCGGTCGAACCGGTAAAGAGGTTAAAGTATCTCGATAAAAAAGCATTACTACGCCAAAAACACCTTGGTCGAGAAGTATGTTTGCGAGAAAAAAGAAAATGAAGAGTGACAACGACTAAATCTTGCACGTATGGTCCGAAATAAACAGTTCTTTCTCACGATGCCTTGGTGAGCCCAGAGTTATATAACAACTTCCATGGTTGACTTCGGCCTATTGTTAAAAGCCGCCATGAAACTGCCTTTGTTAGCTCAAAGCTCAAGGTTGAATTCTATTTATATATTTCTATTTCTATTTTTTTTGTAGTGAGCTATGAATAGCCTCTCCTCCAAGGTTGACTGCCTCTTAAGTTCTCATGATAGGGATGGATTATTCCAAATAGCCGGATCTTAAATGGCAGACGATCGTTGTATTGAAACTCGTTACGTTCTGCCTTCAAAGCATTCAGAATACTGACAAATAAGGTTATACTCTAACCTCAAAGCATTCGGATTACTGACAAAGAATAGCTAAACAGAAAGGAAAATTTTTGGTACGATACTTGGGGGTATACTCTATTTATAATCAAGAAATAAAGCAAATTGGACCGCTTGAAAGGAAGCACTCGTCACAAACATGTGTAGTTTTTTCAGCACAAAACTCCTGTTTCAAGATGTCAGAAATCGCCGAGAAAAACTGTGCAAATGCTGAGTTTTAATGAGTGGAAAAATACACACGTAAACGACACACTTGATGTCTGAGAACCACTGTGGAATCGTGTGTAAAGCGGTAGGGCCAGTTTACTTAGACCAAGAGAAAAAAGCCAAAACAGTCCTGCCTGAAGGCGTTGGAAGTTGCATGGAGACATCGTTGAAATACATGTTTAGGAAAGTTAGAGGCTATTATCCACTTAAATTGATTTTTTCTCAAAGTGGAATTTGTGTTGTTTATTTGGCATTTAGAAAGCTATACAAAAAGCATAATATATCCTTTGTTAAACTGAATTCATGAGTCATCTCGACTTCCTGTTTGCAGATTATCAGTCTATATATTACAAGAAGCCGCTTAAGTTTAACAAAACTACTCTTCAACTTTGTAACACTCTTTTTAAGGAACCAAAATTAAATGTGTGTTTGCATCCTGTCCTTATCAGTATGGACAATGACTTAAGAAAAACTGCAAGGCAGTTAAAAGGCTTTTTGTTATTATTTTTGTTGATATACCAGTGTGACTTATTACGGTTTTAACCATCTCCCGACAAAATGTTTTAAGAATTACCCACTGCCTAAAGTGACAGGCTTGTTTTCAAAAATTACAAAGAAGGAATTACGAGAAGGCGCAGCCTTTTGAACATATAACAAACAATAGAGTACCTTCGGCGGTCGGTAGGGACATATTGTGCACATATTGCACAAGTCTGAAGGTTGTAAAGAGGAAGGTGCAGATCAGCGTACACAGAAAAAATTCTTCGTGATAAATTTGAAAAACTATTCATTTGAAAGACCTATGAGAGAATAACTGACAAGGGATAAATGATTCCCAGAGTAGTGAAATAGTGAGTAAGAGCAATGATCAAATTATGAAGACAGGTGGTTAGGTCAGGTTTCTAAAGAAATATGCTCACCGTTAAAAAGGTTTATTTAATTTAGTTTACTGGCTAAGACCTAAGATTTTCTTTGGTATGTTCGTCAACGATTAGTTTTCAAGAAGGTTTAATTTCAGCGCGTTTTGAACACGAATAATTACTATTATTAAAACTTGGAAAAATAAACAAGGTTAAGAATTTGAATTTCCTATTTTAAAAAACAAGAACGAGACACGGAGACGCAAGGTGATAGCAAATTGACAACGAGCTGTCCCTTTTGCCTGAAGCCAGTGAAAGGTGTTAAAAAGTCCACATCACTGAGTAAACATCATGAAATTATCATACATGTCGGGAACACTTTTCACACTAGGGAAAAAAATACAACCTAGGGAAAAAAACCACTCTCGTCCATTTGGATCTTAATGTCTGAGGCAAGGAGTTACTACCGTTCGTAATAAGCAAGATATTGCAGTTTTACTCGGGCATTCGAACTTGACTAGCACTAAACAAATAAAACAGCGAAAAACACAGCAAGTAAAAGCTGCTTCCCACAGAATGCCATATGTTAGTTAGTGAGACATACCCGGAAAAAATGTGCGTGACCTACAGAAAACTACGAAATAGCCGGATGGCTGGTAACTAATTTTAACTAAAGAGCTAGCCATGCGTCTCTCAATTCAGACATCAGCTCTGGATATGCCGTGTGAAAAACCTGCAGCTGATGCTTTACAGAAGGCCCTTCCTGATTTATAATTCCTGACGCAAAGCCTAAAATAACGCCAAAACCCCCCTCCCCTCGCCATCATATATCTATGACAACTGGGTGCACTAGTTAAACCATTGGGACAAATGCAATAAATTCTGCCTTTAGCAATGGACAGTTCAGAGTCTCCTTGTTTAAGGCAGATTCTAAGGCTAAATATAAGATTAGATAAATTGGGCGGCTGGTAAGCTGGAAGATTCCTCAAAAAACTAGAGTACTGGCTTCGACGAAACAGTTTGGGTATTACATTTAACAGAAACAGTGAGAAAAAACGAACAGCACCTCAAAAAAGAGTTACATCCCCGTCCCTCGATGCCTTTCTTCGAATCTTCTTTAGTATTTCTCCGTGCTAAATTGCAGTGAACATCTTTAGATATTAAGCACTCTAGTTTGCCCAAAACAAGAAATATTGTTGAAAAAGAAAAAAAAAAACAAAAAACGCGAGCACTAGGAATAAGTTATTTATTTGCTTTCGCTTTTGATAAGAGCGGCTTATTCTCGAGTGGTTGGATATGTTTAATGTATGTGTGTGTTTTCCTTTTCAAAATGGAAACAGAACCCCACCGAGAAGAAGCAGGGATGCGACAAGGAAAAACTGAAAGGTTCGACGCTGGGTAGATCTTCAAGTATTATCGCTGTACTTGTTTAAAAAGCGGTTCTTCCAGCGGCACACCGGCACAATTAAAGCAATTCAATAGCCATAATTCGGAATACTCAAAGAGATCAAATAAAATGTTTTCTAAACAGCCGCGAAAAAAAGTCGAGTCTTAGTACCAGAAGAATCAAAGGCGCCAAAAACTGGCACGATAGGCAGAATCCGTCAATATATCTAACAAAAAAAGTTCAGCTTGATATAATATGCTTCAGGATTTTGATCGAAGATGAAAATTAATTTTCACAAAATTAGCCTAAAATAGCAGGTGGTTGGTATAACACATTTGCCTGTCATAGTAACGACCAAAGACTTACAAGGAACGCGCGCGACCCCGACAGCCTGCTAAGACAAACCACGTGTATATGGGGCTTGATACAAAATCCTAAGGTCAGCGTTCAAAGTAAATATTATATTACAGACTTGTACAAATTGAAGAGGGCGTTCGTTCAAAGCTGTCCTATGAGGAAATCCCCAGGTTATCTTTCCTTTTGTTTGTTACACGCTGTATGTATTGTAGTGAAAGCTGCTTAATGACATAATTTTGTATCGTTTTCTGCCCATATTTGAAAGTTAAAAAGTCCGCGTGATTCATAATTTGCTTTCCACTTCCCTGGATACAACATCCTGCTGGACTATCCTGTCTTGAATACTTACAGCACATCATTTTTGGTTGGTAAAAAAAAAAAAGTTTCAAGTGACTAGGTTTAATTTCTAAAAGACTTCATAAACGCTTCTAGACGTACATACCGACACTAAATTGCTCAACCTTTTCATAAGACCTCATTTTAACCTGTAATCACTTTCGTTCGTAACTTGACCACTCGAAGTAAAATTCCTCAATGCATCCACGAAACTCCACAAAGACAGCTCAAGTGCTTTTGTGAAGTTTCGCAAACGTATTGGGGGGGTTGTGAAAATTTAAAAGGAATGGAAAGCCAAGCAGCTCAGTGGCATCAACCTCAGTACCTATTCAAATAATCCCGTCGACATTACGCTGTTTGATAAAACCTGCTTTGCCAGTTCTCTGCATTTTGACGTTGGGTATCAATTTTCCTCTTATAATCGTCAGGTTGCAGTTCTAGGTCGGGTTTGGGCGCATTGCAGATAGCGTTCATTGTTATTTGTCGTTTGGCTTACTAACAAGCTTCCCGGGGTTTGTCTGCAGCAGATTTGAAGGTTAGCTATTGAGCGCTACCATATAGCTTTTCTTGGTCAATAGTCTTATTTTAAGTCTGACTATAGTTCGTTTCATAGTGAATGTTACCCAAAGAAAAATTGAAAATCTTTGTTTAGAACACGTTAAGGGGACGTAGAGAAAGTTGTTTTAGTCAGTTACTCTAGTAACTGATTGTTCTTCCAACTGGCAGTTAAAATATCATCCAAACCCTTGTGGGATATTCCAAAAACCTTGGACGCAGCTCCCTTAAGCTATAATCTTAAGCTATCACCTTAAACCAAACCAAAGTCTGTTTGAAATTCTATATTTCCAAGGACAAAAAAAAAAATTGGAAACAAAAATGCTAAGGAACATTTCATAGTTTCGCCAGAATTTCTCGTGGAATATCTGTAAACTGGTGCAGTTTTTTTAAACTAAACCATATAGCTAAGCGTATGTTCCACAGTAAATGAAGTATTGTATTGAATTGTATAGCATAAAACGAAACAAAATCAAGGATAAAGCTTGTTGCCCAAGCCCAGTGTTATCAAAAAGGAAAGAAGCCCAAGAGAAAATATATTTTTTGTGGGGAGAATGTCTATCTACTAGTTACTGTGTGGAAGGGTTAAGAAATCAATCTTGAAAGGAACTATTAAGCCCTAGAGAAGTGTCCACACTATCACACGGAAGATGTTTTCCCTAGATTCAAGTTAAACCAAGTAAATAGTTTTGAAATGTGGCCGCCCTGTCGCCATGTTGTCAAAGGAGGAGAAATGCAAACCAACATGCAAAGAGGAAGCATGGAAGAATAAGTAAACGCTTAGAAATTTAAATAAGTTACTGAATGAAAGACTTGGCAAAATTCTCTTACTAAACCCTATATAAAAAAAAAAAATTTCGAACCAGTCTCGATGGTTTCGCACTTTTCCTTTGACAAAACAGTAGAACATTACGAGGAAATAGTCACGTTTTTGTTGGATGTTACAAAAGTGTCTTTATGTAGAGGATGCTCCGCAACAGGAATCCAAGTTAAAGGAGTTCCTCATTGCAAGAAAATTTCCGTGAACTAGGCTTTGACAATTGTCTTTTGTATGTCACTCGGAGGTAAAGCCGATACCTACCATAACACTACATTTCATTTGCCAGGGGACAAATTAAGGGCGTGTTTCACTAGTATGTGCTTGACACATTTTTAGAATACAGCGTCCTATTTTCTGTCTTGATAAAAGCATATAAAAGAAAATACATTAGACAACACACAGGTTTTTACAGAAACCAGCGTTTAACCATAAATGAGCTCCTTCCATGCAAACAATCCTGAAGTGGCGTTAAGTCACGTAAGGACTGGCAAGAAAGCTTCGATTCAATATATTTTTTTTTAATATACGGTATAAATAAAGGCTTTGGTTAAGCAGGTTTATGTTACTATATGAATTCAACTTGATCTTGGTTCACTGGGTTCGTAATATCAGCCCTTTAAATTCATGCGGCCATATATATTCAGGAGCCAATTTCAAAGAACAGAGCAGGGAGACTCTAAAATGAAATAGCGAAACTCTGTCTAAAAGAGGCTGCTCGATAAATGTGAGAGTCAAACTGCACTAGTTATAGTTTTCTAATGAGACTTTTTATTTGATTATTTTACTGTAAATTGTTGTGGAATTCGAGTTGAATGCAAAGGTTGTCTTTCACAGAGCCTCTTGGAAGTCAATCACGGTACCTCATAAAATAAACTCAGTATCTCGTAAAATAAAATCAGGATCAGTCAGTACACAAACACAAAATTAGAACCACTCCGTTCAAAGCAAGGCATTTATTTCGTGGAGTTGAAAATAACGATACTGCTAGCGTTCATTCTTCACCCAGCACCTCTTAAATTTCTACTCTGAAGCTATGCGAGAGAACAAGACAAGGCTTTCAGTTGTTATTTCAAACTTATTTTGTTATGTGTTGTTTAATATTAAATATGTACAAAAACCCAAGTTGGTGCTCGTGTTAATAACAAAGACATTGTTAAGGATTGTAGTTGGCCTAGCATCAGGTTACCTTGCGACTACCACGGAAATTTGGCGAGAAACATGTAAGCCGCCATAACTATGGTCGTTAACTAATATTAAGAGGTTAAGCGCTATGCTAATATGGAATGTTGGATGTTGCTGAATGTTTTGCCCTGAGCTATCCTTTTGTATTGAATGCAATAGTGCACTATTTTGACGTAAAAATTCTGTTTTTTGAGGCACAGATGAGCTTAATCTTGTATTTGATTTCAGAACATTTATGCTAAGTATTATTTTATTTCGTAGCCAGCGAATAATCTCTTGTTTTGTGCTTGTTTTACTAGTACACACGTGAACAATACAAGAGCTGCTTGAAGTATTTGGCAATCCTTAGTTGTAACATGCAGCATTACAATGAACAAGGTTCCTTTAATTTAACACTGCCGTTTACCAATCTGCTGCAATGATACGCAGGCAGTCCACATCATTTAAAGATCGTCATTCATGCTGACAGGACAAGCCGCCGCTGCTGCATGTCAACCAAACGAAGAACCCCTCATATGAATAACTGAAGCTAATCACTGAACGCTAGAGTTGGCCATTTCTGATGAAAACTTAAGAATGTCCACCTCGGGAACGACTTCACTGCCCCTATATGAGATTGACTTGAACTGCTGATACATTGTAGGGGATGTAGAAGTCACTATTCAAATTGTCAACATGTCGTTATATCTGAATATATTAAATATCATGTTTGATTCTTGAGTTTGTTGTTATGCCCTGTTTATGTTGTATTATATTGTAGGAGTCTTAAGTGCAGTTATAGGTCTTACAATTGTGCCGAAAGAGACGTTTCGTACAAAACTGGACAAGCGACACCAACCAGGGGAAACTGTCGACAAATGTTTTGATTTGAAATACCATAATAACTACCGTAGATGAAGTCCTTGCCGAAACACCGCTCGCAGTTTCCTAACTTGTCCCCTGGAAGTCAACTTTCATTTCTTCTTAAATTTATTTGCGTTTTAATATTGTCAAAACAAATTACTTGATTATTACGACGCCAAGTTTCGGTCTGATAGTCGCAGACCGACATCTTAGGCAGTAAGCGGCTTAAAATAGCTACTTTCGTAGTGGTAGCCTTTATTGCATATCTTGGAAAGCAAAATAAGGTGTTGATAAGATTTGAACACTGCTGCAAAATACGTCGAAACACGAAACAGTCATGTCAAAACACTATTAATATTATCTGATTCAAAAATAGTGTGAATTGCCAATTTGTGTCAACACTTCGCCGAGCTGCGTTCTCGCGTTAGATGCCCGTCATACATCGGCTGTCAACTGCAGTTAAATATCTTCAAAGGGAGAAAAGAAGCGCCCTTCATCCGAATTAACCCTCGAAACATCAGCCACTGAGATCCGACGACATAATCCCTTTACCAGGATACGAATGTTTACATAGGGAAATGTAAACAACCTGACTCGCGGCTAAATATTTTTAGTTGCTTTCAGAAAAGAGAATGATTCCTTTATTGCAACAATTAACGTAATGGTTGTTTGTCGTGCTATGGTATATTGCTTAGGTCAACAACCAACGCTTGAGTGGCAGCAGGCCGGTGACACTAACGCTGTGTAGCAAATGAATTTCGCTCTGATCACTTGTGACTTAAACTGATTGCGATGGTCTTTCACGCAACACGAAAAACTTAGATATTTGGCTCAAAGACGACTTCGTTCGTAAGCGACCCTAAAATATTATGTCGTGCAGAAAGCCGAGTGAATTTTATCGAAGAATATCAGCTCAAAAATCGGATACGATCTGTATCATGGATTTCCTTTACATGAATAAAAATAGTTGCCTGCCCATGGCCAGTATACATCTAAAACAATGGAAAACAAGACTACTGCAATATCTGATGGAGTTTATTACTGCAGAGGTGACGATAAAAACTCTCATTCAACCAAAGAGAAAAAAAGAACATTTGAAATTTTACAATTCATCCGAGCGCAAACTCGAAGTTAAAGCAATTTCAACTAACAGCCAAAATCTTGAGTTTTATTTTTGTAGCAAATGAATAAACGCGTTCAAAGAGGTTTCGCTTTTGGATCAAAAAGCTTGGATCTTTTGCTAGGAATAAGGCAAGTAGTACTCCTTCATTGTTTTGCCACCCACGGTGAAAGGGCTTTCCCGAAGCGGACATTCAGACCACTAATTCATCTACGAGCCAATATGTTTTACGTTGACGACCCATTTTAGCCGAAGGCGATATTTTCTAATTTTCGTTATCTTGTCCTTTCTTTAAGAATCGCGTCGTAGGGTGCCAGAAAAAACAGTAATTAAGTTGAAGGGCGAAATCAAGAGAAAGAGAAATAACCTTGGCAACTACAACCTGGATGAATTTGGCAATGTTTTCAATTTGGCGTTCTGGGCTACTTTCAAACTCTCACCGCAGGCAAGTCGCTTACAAATTGCAGTGTTTGAATTCATCTTTGTCTGCAAATTATTTAAATCTGACCCGACACACGAGGAGCCCTAAGGTAAAGAATAGAACGCGCTTCTTTGCGGTTTCTTTAAACAGGTTGTAGAAGATTCTGTCGACGATCAATTAAGAAATGAAAGAAATGACGCTCGCTTCCCTTAATTTTTTTAAAAAAATAAAACGAGGAAAACATACATTACATTTTTGACAATGACCCGCGCCTGAAAAAGAAAAAAAAGCGGCTTAATGGCTCTGCTTTAATATCGTTGTTTAAATATTTTAATTTGAGGTATGCCGCAAAGGGGACTTACAGAGCAGTAACATAACCAGAGATACAGAAAATCTTGTCTACATAATGGCACAATCAACGTAAGAAGAAACAAGACAGAAGCTTTGTCCTCCGATTTGTCTTTTCAAATGCTGTTTCGTCTATAAACCTTTACCTTGGGGTGTGAGAACACAAAACAAACATCTCCCACGCTCGTTGACAGTAATGGCGTGTTATTGTGTAGGAAAACCTCCCCGCAAACACACAAATGCAAACTCAAATTTAACAGCTCGAAAATTAATCTAGGAAAGAAAACAGAGTAGTTCTTTTCCCAATAGATCTGGCGGAAGAAAATCGGCTTTCGGTAATAGCGTTAGCAAATTTGCATTTTACCAAAATTAAATGAGTCTGGGAAAAGAGTTGAGAACATTCATAATTAAAAAGGCCCGTGTGCCGGAAACTTCTAAAGATCTTTTCCCAACCAGACGTAATAAATTTGAATGTCTCACACAGACTGTCAAAGCAGCTCAGTGGGGTTTCCCGGCTCGCACAAGGGCTCATCACGGGAGATTGAAGTCCTGGAATACAATACTTCCACCCAAGGGGGACCGAGTCAACGTCAATAAATTATAGAACCACGAGAATGAATATTAATCAACACGTAAAAGAAAGGAATCGAGTCTTAGTTTCTCAGTGCCAGTTTAAAAGAGTATTTATGTGCAGGCCTTTAAAGAGAGTGCCTTTAGCTATAGAAAGAACATTAAAAAAAAAACTGTTGTAAGAATACGCCTTTTCTTCAGTGTAAAAGGCCTAAAGAAACAGCAGGGATTCAGGAAAATGCTGTGCCCCGTACTAGCCTTGATTCATTATCGCCCCGTAGAAGATGACAATGTAACAATAGATTTAAGCGAGAATCGATAACAGCTATAATGAAAAAAAGTAAGCGTCCTCAACACAGAACCTTTCATGGATACTATTTAAATTCACAACTGGAGCCTTCCATGTTCAGCCTTCTCTGAATGAACAGAAAGAGCTTTGCGTCAGAGACAGCAACTTTAGGAGCCGTAGGGGAAGCAAATCACATCCTTACAAACGAAATAGAGCTATGATGACCAGAGCGTTACTTGCAAATGCAAAATAATTATTTTGTTTGCGACAGCAAAACGATCTTTGGTCCTGTATGACGCTTGCATAACTTCCTTATCGGCCATAATGTTTAAACTAGTACATCCTTCCATGAACAATTATTAGTACGAAAAATCGACAATTCTTAAATAAAATAGCTTAAGGAAAAGATGTCAGTCAAACAGGGCACTATACACAACTCGAGAGGGGGTACCCTCACGGGCCCAATATCCCAGACGGAAATAAAAGGAAAATTTTGGTGTCGCGGAAGCAGGATGGAAGGGGAGGACAAAACAGAGAGAAGTCCTCGTATCAAGGTTGACCATGTAAGTAAACCCCGAATAATTAAAAATTAACATGCTGAAGTGCCAAAATCTAAAGGTCTCATGACAAAGGCACACGATAGAACCAAGATTCAAACATGTACCTGCAATCTACCCAAAGACTGCAACGCTTCAGTTCTCAACTTAGTTCTCTTTAAGAAGCTTATGAAATATTTAAAGCATGGGGCACAATCATCCGCACTTAAAACTAAATCCTGTAAAAAGGAGTGACCGAAAGGCATAAAAGAGTTACAGACAATGTCCAGAATAACTAATGCTAATGAACGGAAACATAAGAGTAGGAATAAATCTTTGTAGGCTATAGCGTTCTCAGGGCGCGAAGCTATATAGAACTAGAGCTCCCCACGCGAACAAAAATGACGGTTTCATTTCCGGACATTTTTCCATTGATAAATAAAACAGCATTATCCACAATTTCTGGAAAAGTAAACAACCTTGTAGTGGAAATACAAGAATTTCTTTCCGGGAATTTCTGCACCATTAAATTTTAATCCCAGAATTTCCGAAATGTGCGGTTGAATGGTTCCCATTTTGGAAATTTTTCAATTTCCGGGTTTTTCGGAATTTCCGTACCATTTGCCCCCGTTTTACAACTTCCGGAGTTTTTGGTTGAATAGATAGCGCTCAATGTTCGCGTCCGTCCAGTTTTTCAGGGCGGTGTCCAGTTATCCTTCACTTGTCATTACGTGTTACCGAAACAACAGAGTCAAAGTTCAGGTGTATTTCAGATTATAGATACAGTAAACAGAGCAGCACCCCTCCTGTGACCAGTAGAAGCGTTTCGTAAAGCCAGCGCTTGCTTTGTCTTTGTCTGTAAGCAATGCGCAAACTATCTAACTTCTAGGTGCAATTAGCGAGAGGCACCGTGGCCGAGTTGGCGCTAGCCTTGCTATCCAGAGGTCCCGGATTCAAACTCTCCATACTATTCCTGACTGAATTTGTTTCCGGTGGTCATAAATTCAATTCCTTGGTCAAGCCTTGTAAATAGCCAAACGGTTTGGCCCGTACCAGTTGGGATCTGTAACTACCATGCATGTTATGTACATTTACTACATTTGTTTCAGAATTCGTTGACATCGACCCGGAAAATTCTTAAAAAGTAGTCAATTAAGTTATTTATTTATTTATTTATTTATTTATTTTATTTTTTATTTGGCAAAAAATCTGGGCACAGTTTAAGAAATTTATTTTGACTTGTCTTAGCGTTACGAAGATCCTTTCAACCATTGTTAAAGTGCTCAGTAGCTATTTTAAAAAGGCTGTTGCCAGGAAAACAAACAAACAAACAAACAAACAAACAAAAAACACCAGTGAAGAAAGTTGGTCTATCGAACAAGCTTAAAACAACTTGACGATCGCTACTACATTTAACACATATCACATCCCCACATATTCCCTTGGAGTGTTTTCCAACGATCACTGCGAGCCACTAACAGCATGGACTGGATGAGCAACCCCTTACCTTGCACTGATGGATCCGTCAACGAACCAGAATCAAGCAATACTAAATGGCGGTGTTACGCAGACTGGACAGTCACCCTCATTTACAGAATATTGGTTGACAATTGTAAATTCAACACGTGATGGATGTTATTTTTCGATATGCAGGTCAAAGTTACTCGCAAAAAAATTTCGGACAAAAAAGCGTCCGAAAACAAACCCAGCCGAAATTTTTAAACCTCCGAAATTTTAAGCGTCCGAAATATTTACAGCACAGTATAAAACTTTTAAGTAGCTCCAAAGCTGTTAGCTTCCTTTATGGAGCGAGCTCTAATCCACCGCGGGAAAAAAAATGGCGGCTGTACATTTTACCACAATGCCTCGCGAACCTAACTCAGCCCAAAAGGCACGAAGCAAACCTTATAATTGCAATGTTTGTCCCTGTACAAAGGATATTAAGTAGCCTAGGTTTGAAGATATTATAACGTTTCTGTACGTTTTTATGAACGTTGTTTAGGTTTTCGTGCGCTAAGAACTATGGGTAAATGTACCAGTGGCCATCTTTTTTCCTACGTAGGATTGTGACACTGTTTGAGATACATAACGGCTTGATAGAATTTGTGTTATTTTCCTGTCGATGTATTTGTAAAACCTTGAAGGTGCAGTACATCTACCATTTTCAGGATGTTGTTTCAGTCTAAAACGTGTTTTGTAGGTGGCGTAAATTCACGTGAGCTTCGTTTCAGCAAGGTTTCCGAAATTTTTGTCCGCCTGAAATTTTTCCGAAGTGAGATAAAAAGTATTCGAAAATTAAACGTCCGAAAATTTTTGTAAGTGATGTACGTGCATCCTAACCTTAAATGGCTGGATTTTGTGCTAGCTAGACCTGTTTCATAAACTGCTACTGTGTTCCGCTTTTTCCCAAATAAAACATTTTCTGTATTTGCTAAAATTCTAAGCAAGCATCCTGCAGCATCTCTCCGTAATTAAGTCATGAGACTTGTTCTCCATGAACGGTTATCGGGACAATACTGCCTGGTTATCTAATCGCCTGCTTGCTTGATTGACTGTTGATAAGATCAGAATCTAGATGTTCAGCATTAACATTCCTCGAAGTCCAAACTCTCAGATGAAATTTGGTGGGAATATCGTTTTCAGTGGCATGAAATAAGTCATCCATATTGTGAATGTGAGACTGATGAAAGAGGGGTCTTCAATCTTAAGTTCAGAGTAAGAGCCAGAACACAAAACAAAGGCAGGTATGGTAGATTAACCGGCCAAACTTCGGCTGCCACATATGATTACAGCTGAGAAGAGAACATTCCCTAGTTCATTGGCCTCAAAGGTAACTCACTTAATATAAGAACGCTTTCTGTAGCGCTTTTGAATAGCTGTGACACTGAGTCGGAACTAGAGAGACGTGGCACCACCTGGGCCGAGGCAGAAAGGACAGCCCAGAGTGGAGTGAGATGGAGGAGAGTCGTTAATAGCCTATGCTCCATCTGGAGAGTCATTAATAGCCTATGCTCCACTTGAAGTGAAGGACCTAAGTAAGTAGTAAGTTCCTGGAGCGCTTGAGCCAGGATTTCGCAGGGGTCAGATATTGAAAAACTCGATTTATGTATATGTATACTTAATTATGTATATGTACACTTAATTAACGTCCTTGCTACAAGGTGCCAGTTATCAAAACCATTCAACCAAAATCAACTATATTTTGTGGCGGTTTGTCGCGCTTCCCGACAGTTGTTTTAGAGGATGCTCTTTGCAAAAATCAGTTCAGTCAAGGTGAATGGAAGAAACTGGCCATCAAATATCAAATGGAATATCATTGGACACGCTTCTTTCAAACGTCTAACTGACGGGACTAACTGAAAAATCGCAGTTAAAAAGGGTTTGTGTGCTGCGTTCAAACACGATGATCATTTAAAAGGGTTTTTGAAAGACTGCAGTTCAGAGTAGGAGCCAACCCTGTGCAAGACACAATAACATGCAAGACATGAAACACGCGACCATACATACAACAGGGTGGTGTCCAACTACCCTTCACTTGTTAGTCAGAGTCAAAGTTCAACTCTATCTCAACTCCACCAAGTTTGCCATGAAGGTGAGAAGAAAACTATGTAACCAGTTGTACAGACAAGTGACCATATGCCTTTGAAAAGTATGGGGCTCCGTGAACTATGAACTGCTGCCGCAGTTGCTGTCCTCTATCCACATCATGTGGAACGGATGGTTAAGAAAATGGCCTCAGGGGAGGGACGGACGAGAGCAACGCCTACGTCCACAGTGCAACACTCTTGCTTGAGACAAAGCAGCGTATGAAAAAAGTCGACAGGCAGAACTTCATTTTACATACATCGATGAAACATTTCCTACGTTGACCACAGCACTCATAGTAATTTAATAAGACCTGGGAAGACGACGCTCCTTCCATAAAGTTATCATGGGCACATGCTTTACAGGGTCGTAGATGGTAAAAGGCAATCCGAGGCATTAAATACCTCAGTCATTTGTTTTGTTTTCCATTTTTTTGTTGTTTATAGTCATCATAGACACCTTAAAGACCTAGGAAGAGAATTCAACTATGGCATGAGCAATGCCTCAGTCTTATTTTATTCATGTACATTGCCTCAGTCGTAATTTTTTTCTGGCCACGACTCTGTTACACAGCATGATAGTTAAAGGAACTTTGCCGGATACGAGAAGCAAGTAATGATAATGCAGGACTCAAAAGATTCCTAACGATACAGGGAAAACTGAGTCTTTGCATAGATAGTCCATTAAATAATAAATGTTCCTCTAATTTCTCAAGCTCAGAGTAGGAGCCAACCCTGTGAAGGACGTGACGTTATGCGTGAAAGACATAACGTTATATCGCGTAGGTCGCGACTATCCTAAATCGGGTGGTGTCCAACTACTCCAAGCGTTTCACAGAAAGATCGGGAAATTAAATAATAAAGTCTATTATTTGTCCTATAGTAACCTATATTAAATTGAATATATGGTGTTTGTGTAAAAACTATTATCCAAATAAAATAAATTAATATTGTTGTCATATTATTATCTTAATGTCGTATTTATTCACTAAGAGAATTAAACGCGCCCTATGCTTTACATAGCCATCATGTCCAAATAGAGCGGTTTTCAATTGGGTGTCGAGAGTAGTTAGACAATTACTTTGGTTTTGGTTTTGGTTTTACTACGGTTTGAGATTGGCTGACTACTCTACGTTTTGGTTTTACGACACTCCATTGAAAACCGCTCTAATTGCGCAATTATCTTTAATCAAAGATTGTCTTCTTCCCGAATTGTAGAGTAGGTACGCACCTTCACGGATAACGTCAGAATGAAAAGGGATTTCTACTCCCCAAAACTACTGGAAGCCCAAAGTAAAACTGAATGAAGTATAAGAGACAGAACCAAGCAACATTTATTTACCATTAATAACGTACGGGTAACTACTCAGGAGGACGAACACATCATTTGCAAGCTAACACGACAAATTTAGGCTACAAAATGAACGTTCACTTACCAAACGGTTTTTGATTCTTTCACTGTCAAAATAGCCTAAGCCTCGGGAATTTAATCTCCTCGAGCCTGTAAAAGACAAAAATAGAGTGAATGAATTCCTCGCGACTTTCGAAAAATAAAAGGGGCATGGTGTGCACGCTGGACACCTAATCGAGCAGTCCGGTATCGAACAATGGCCGGATCACTGTATTGTATTCTTACGTAAGATACATGTACTTGAATCTCACAGTGCTTCTCTCGACCCAGGTGTACAAATGGGTACGGCGAATTTAATACTGGGAAGTAACCTTGCGATGGACCAGCATCCTAGCCAGGCAGGGGGTTGTGTGTGTGTGTGTGTGTGTGTGTGGGGGGGGGGCGGGGTGTTGGGAGTTTTTGATCAACAAAAAGTTCATATTCTATTCTAGAACATGGGGAGGCAGTGTTAAACTGTCTTTCCTGACGTAC